>Ga0164301_10000002_pt1 | contig 127729 bp, 146 predicted proteins | sample Whisoiple_231_MG_FD_109711 | JGI IMG/M metagenome (GOLD analysis project Ga0164301, IMG submission 109711) | Unamended control soil microbial communities from upstate New York, USA - Whitman soil sample_231_MG | ecosystem: Environmental > Terrestrial > Soil > Agricultural land ... | reverse complement strand
CGGCCGCATCGGCGTCGCCGCGATGGGCGTCGGCCTCGCCCAGGGCGCGCTCGACGAGGCGCTCGCCTACGCCAAGGAGCGCCAGGCCTTCGGCCAGTCGATCTCTCGCTTCCAGTCGATCCAGGCCAAGCTCGCCGACATGTCGACCGAGATCGAGGCGACCCGGCTGCTCGTCTACAAAGCGGCGCGGATGAAGGACCGGGGGGAAAATTTCTCCCTCACCGCCGCCCAGGCGAAGCTGAAGAGCGGCCGCCTCGCGGTCCGCTGCTGCGAGGAGGCGGTGCAGATCCACGGCGGCTACGGCTTCATCGAGGAGTACCCGGTCTGCCGCTTCTACCGCGACGCCAAGATCCTGACGATCGGCGAGGGCACCGACGAGGTGCAGCAGATGGTCATCGCCCGCGCCCTCGGGGCGTAGGGAGCCGCCGCCGTGATCCCGAAGAGCGTCCGCATCCGCGAGGTCGGCCCCCGCGACGGCTTCCAGAACGAGCCGGAGACGATCGCCACCGCCGACAAGGTGCGGCTGGTCGAGATGCTCGCCCGCACCGGGGTGCGGCGGCTGGAGGTGACGAGCTTCGTCCGCGCCGACGTCGTCCCGCAGCTGGCGGACGGGCGCGAGGTGCTGGAACGGGCCGAGATCCCCGATGAGGTCGCGGTCTCGGTCCTGGTCCCGAACATGCGCGGGCTGGAGGGGGCGCTGGAGGTGCGGGAGAAGATCGACGAGGTCAACGTCTTCCTCTCCGCCTCGGAGACCCACAACCGCCGCAACGTCAACCGCTCGGTCGAGGAGTCGCTCACGGGCCTGGAGCAGGTGCTGGAGCGGGCGACGGCTGAGGGGCTGCGCTGCGAGGGCGTTGTCAGCACCAGCTTTGGCTGCCCGTACGAGGGCTACGTCCCGGTCGAGCGCGTCTTCGAGATCGCCCGCCGGCTCTCGGCCGCCGGCGCGGTGGAGATCGGGTTCGGCGACACCACCGGGATGGCCAACCCGCTGCAGGTCGGCGAGTTCTTCCGCCGCGCCGCCGAGGAGCTGGGGGAGGTCGAGCGCACCGCTCACTTCCACGACACCCGCGGCCAGGCGCTGGCCAACGTGCTGGCGGCGCTGGAGGTCGGGGTCGACTCCTTCGAGTCGAGCTTCGGCCAGCTCGGCGGCTGCCCGGTCCCGCCCGGCGCGACCGGCAACGTCGCCAGCGAGGACCTGGTCTCGATGCTGCATGAGATGGGGGTCGAGACCGGCATCGACCTCGGCCGGCTGCTGGAAGCGGCCGCCGCCGCCCAGGAGACGCTCGGCCGCCCGCTCGCCTCCCACACCCTGGTCGCCGGCCCGGTCGAGTGGCACGCCGAGCGCGACCCCTTCAAGGAGAGCCCGCCGCGATGACCGCCGTCGCCGAGGGCATGCGCGAGAAGCACCTGGAGCTGATCGCCGAGCTGAACGCGGAGCTGGAGCGGGTCCGGGCCGGCGGCGGCGAGAAGGCGGTCGAGCGCCACCGCGGCCGCGGCAAGCTGACCGCGCGGGAACGGATCGAGGGCCTCTGCGATCCCGGCACGCCGTTCCTCGAGCTCTCGCCGCTGGCCGCGCACGGCATGTACGACGACGCGGCGCCGGGAGCGGGGATCGTCGCCGGCGTCGGGACCGTCAGCGGCCGCCGCTGCGTTGTCGCCGCCAACGACGCCACCGTCAAAGGCGGCACCTACTACCCGGTGACGGTGAAGAAGCACCTCCGCGCCCAGGAGGTCGCCCTGCAGAACCGGCTGCCCTGCATCTATCTGGTCGACTCCGGCGGCGCCTTCCTTCCTCTACAGGACGAGGTCTTCCCCGACCGCGACCACTTCGGCCGCATCTTCTTCAACCAGGCGACGATGTCGGCGCAGGAGATCCCGCAGATCGCGGCGGTGATGGGCTCCTGCACCGCCGGCGGCGCCTACGTGCCGGCGATGAGCGACGAGACCGTGATCGTCCGCCACCAGGGGACGATCTTCCTCGGCGGCCCGCCGCTGGTGAAGGCGGCGACCGGGGAGGAGGTGAGCGCCGAGGAGCTCGGCGGCGGCGACGTCCACGCCCGCCGCTCCGGCGTCGCCGACCACCTCGCCGAGGACGACGCCGACGCCCTGCGGATCCTGCGCGAGATCGTCGCCACCCTGCCGCCGACGCCGGCGCCTCCCTGGGAGCGGATCGAGCCCAGGCCGCCGGCCGGCGACCCGGAGGAGATCCTCGACGTCGTCCCGATCGGCTCGCGCGCGCCCTGGGACGTGCGCGAGGTCCTGCGCCGCGTCGTCGACGGCGGCGAGCTGCGCGAGTTCAAGGAGAAATACGGGAAAACCCTGGTCTGCGCCTTCGCCCACCTCGACGGCCACCCGGTCGGAATCGTCGCCAACAACGGCATCCTCTTCTCCGAGAGCGCGCTGAAGGGCGCCCACTTCGTCGAGCTCTGCGACCACCGCCGCATCCCCCTCGTCTTCGTCCAGAACGTCAACGGCTTCATGGTCGGCGCCAAATACGAGGCCGGCGGCATCGCCAAGGACGGCGCCAAGCTGGTCGCCGCCGTCTCCACCGCCCGCGTCCCGAAGCTGACCGTGATCGTCGGCGGCTCCTTCGGGGCCGGCAACTACGGCATGTGCGGCCGCGCCTACTCGCCCCGCTTCCTCTTCATGTGGCCCACCGCCCGGATCTCGGTGGTGGCCGTCTCCTTGACGGCGGCGGTGATGAAGGAGGTCGGCCAGCCCGAGACCGCCGAGCAGCTCGGCGAGCAGTACGAGCGCCAGGGCCGCCCCCTCTACTCGACCGCCCGCCTCTGGGACGACGGCGTCATCGACCCCCGCGACACCCGCGAGGTCCTCGCCCAGGCCCTCGCCGCCTGCGCCGCCGCCCCGCTCGGAGACCTGGCCTCTCCCGTGTACCGAATGTAGGGGGGAGAATCCCTGTGGCGCCTGCCCTTAAGAGGGGGTGGGGTCGCGATTTCCTTCCATGAAGGCCAAGCGCCTTTTGGCCGTGCTCGAACGCAAGCCTCTCAGCTACCGCGTAACGCGACGAGCGGGTTCGCATCGTCGGCTACGGTCACCTGATTACCCGTCCATCACCTTTGCCTTCCACGACAACCAGACCGTTCCCCCGTGGACGGTGAGCAAGATTCTTCTAGGGGATGTCGGTCTGACTGAAGACGACGCTCTGGAGTTACTCTGACAGGGAGGAATCAGATGAAGCCGATCCGAATCATTTATCACCACGACCCCGAGGCGTGGTGGGCGGAGTCGCCTGATGTCAAGGGCTGGACGGCCGCGGCAGATAGTTACGCCGAGATCTTGAAGCTGGCCGAAGAGGGGATCCCTTTCGCGCTCGAACGCGACGACGTCGAGCTGGAGCACTTCGTGCCCGCCGGTGATCGGGAGCACCTCGCAGCCTGAATCTGCTGACCCGTCTACGACGTAGCTGTTCCTACAAGCCAGTTCTTTATTTGAGACATATGCTCGCAATTCGTGAGCAAATTGGCACTAATTTCCGCCGTGATGGCGCTGTTGCTGCTTGCCGGCTGCGGCGGTGGCGAAGAGACGGCTGAAGGGGGCGACCCGCAGGCGCGGATCGAACGCCGGGCGGAACTGCATCGCGCCGCGGTGCGCCGTGCCAAGATGCGGCAGCAGGCGCGGGTCGCCGCCCGTCGCCACCGGCGAGTGGTAGTGGCGCGGCGGCATCGCGCCAAGGTCCGGGCCGAAGCCGCCGAACGCCGGGCCGCCGAAGCGGCCGAAGCCGAAGCCCTCGCTGCCGAAGAAGCCGAAGAAGCTGCCGCCGAAGAAGAAGCCAGCGAATGCGATCCCAACTACGCCGGCGCCTGCCTCGATCCCTCCGCCTACGACTACGACTGCGAAGGGGGCAGCGGCGACGGCCCGGAGTACACCGGCTACGTGACGGTGGTGGGCGAAGACCACTACGGCCTCGACGCCGACAGCGACGGCAGCGGCTGCGAGTAGCGCTGCTCCTCTGCGCGGTCTCGCCGCTGCTCCTAGCCGGTTGTGGGTCCGACACCGATTCAACTTCAGCCGGCCAGAAGACGCCGAAACCGCAAAAACCCGTACACAGCCAGGGTTTCCGCGGTCTCGACGATCGGGGTGGGGCAGAGGCGGTTGAGCCCTCGCACTGCCCGGCCGGGCATCCCGCCTGCCGGGAGACGGTCGGGCGGATCGTCTACGTCGAGCGGGTCGATGCCGACGGCGACGGCGATGCGCATTTCGTCATCCGCGACCCGCAGGGGATCACGCTGCGGGGGCTGACCGCGATCGACGTCCGCGCCGGTCTGCGCCCGCGCCCGCTGCCGGGCCCGGGGGACCTGATCAGCGCCGCTGGGCCGGTGCAGACGGGCTCCTACGGACAGCACCAGATCCACGCCCTGGAGCTGCACGTCGCCAGGTAGCCTCGCCGCATGAGCCGCCGCTTCGCCCAGGTCGACGTCTTCGGCGCCGAGCCCTGCGCCGGCAATCCCGTCGCGGTCGTCCTCGACGCCGAGGGGATGAGCGAGGGTGAGATGCAGCGCTTCGCGCGCTGGACCAACCTCGCCGAGACGACCTTCGTGCTGCCGCCGACGCGCGCGGAGGCCGACTACCGGGTGCGGATCTTCACCCCGGTGCTGGAGCTGCCCTTCGCCGGCCACCCGACCCTCGGCACCTGCCATGCCTGGCTCGAGGCCGGGGGAGAGGCTGGCGACGAGATCGTCCAGGAGTGCGAGGCCGGGCTGGTGCGGATCCGCCTCGAAAGCGAACGCAGTTCTCCCCGCATACCGGGGACAAGTGCGTTCGCTTTCGAGGCGCCGCCGCTGGTCCGCTCCGGGCCTGCTTCGGAGGAGGACGTGGTCAAAGTCGCCGCCGCGCTCGGCGTCGAGGAGGCGGAGATGCTCGCGGTCGAGTGGGTCGACAATGGGCCCGGCTGGATCGCGGCCATGTTCGAGAGTGCCGAGCGGGCGCTGGAGCTGGCGCCGGGCGCGCTCGACTTCGATCTCGGCGCCGTCGGCTTCCACCCGCCGGGCTCGCCGGCGGCGATCGAGGTCCGCGCCTGGGCGCCGGTCAACGGCCTCGCCGCCGAGGACCCCGTGACCGGCAGCCTCAACGCCTCGCTCGCCCAGTGGCTGATCGGCAGCGGCCGCCTGCAGGCGCCGTACCTGGCCCACCAGGGGACGGCGATCGAGCGCGCCGGCCGCATCCACGTCTCCCAGGACCCCGAGGGCTCAATCTGGATCGGCGGCCGGACGGAGACCGTTATTTCCGGCAGTGCCGCTCTTTAGCCGTGGACGCCGGTCTGGTGGATGACGGCGTGGCCTTTGCCGCGGGCGATCAGCCAGCGGTTGACCGGTAGCGCGACCAGGCCGGCGATCACCAGCGCAACGGCGAGGCTGCCCCAGAAGAGGAAGCTGTCGAGGCCGGCCTCCATCGCGCCGGGGATCGTCAGCACGATCAGGTTGTCGACCACCTCCATCGTCGCGATGCTGAGCGTGTCGGAGGCGAAGGCGATCGGAACCACGGCGCCCAGCGCCATCCCGGAGCGCAGCAGCGGCAGGCTGGTCAGCCCGTAACCGAAGAAGAAGGCGAGGACGATCGCCAGGACGATCGTGCCGAGGTTGGAGAAACCGAGCGCGGTGCCGATCGCCATCCCCGCCACCTCGCCGATCGCGCAGCCGGTGAGGCAGTGGACGGTGGCGGCGAAGGCGAGGGCGTTGAGTTCGTGCCTGTCAGTTGCCATGGCGCCGATCATATCAGATACCCCCATGGGGTATTTGGGACGGCCCTGACACGGAGGCGGCTGAGGCGTTTGAGGGGGGAGAGCTACTGAAAGGAAGACCGAAATGAGAAGGCTCCTGATCGCCTTGCCGATCGCTGCGCTGCTGCTCGCCTCCGTCTTCGCGAACGCAGGGGCAGCGGCTCCATCCGGCTCGGCGAACCTGAAGATCACCAAGACCGACAACCCCGATCCCGCTCGGGTCGGCTCCAACCTGACCTACACAATCGGGGTCGAAAACCTCGGTCCTGCCCCGGCCACCGGGGTGACGGTGACCGACGACCTGCCGAAGGGAGTCGACTTCGTCTCCGCGACGAAACCGGGCGGCTCGTGCGCGGTGCATGGCGGCAAGGTCACCTGCATCCTCGGCGCCCTCGATCCGGTCGGCGTCAACTACGGCGGTGCCCAGGTGACCGTCACGATCGTCGTCGTCCCCCGCGTCACCGGGACGATTCGCAACACCGCCACGGTCAAGGGCGACCAGAAAGACCCCGCCAACGGCAACAACAAAGCGACGGCATCCACGCGCGTCCTCGGCGCGCCGACCTGCCGCGGCGTGGCCGCAACCGTCAGCGGCACCGCCGGCGACGACGTCCTGCTCGGCACCCCCGGCCCCGACGTGATCGTCGCCTTCGGGGGCAACGACCGCATCGTTTCCAGGTCGGGCCAGGACCTCGTCTGCGCCGGCGGCGGCGCCGACTTCGTCGGCGCGGGCACGGCGGCCGACCGGGTCTTCGCCGGCCCCGGCCCCGACCGGCTCCTCGGCCGCGGCGGTCCCGACCTCCTGAAGGGCTCGGGCGGGAACGACGTGCTGAAGGGCGGCGGCGGCGCCGACCGGCTCCGCGGCGGCCGCGGCAGCGATCGCTGCCTGGGCGGCTCCGGCGCCGACTCGGTCCGCGGCTGCGAGCGCTGAGCGAGCGAGAAGGGCGCCCGTCGCAAGACGGGCGCCCTTTCGAAGCCGGGCTGCGAGCGGAGCCCGCTAACCGATATACATGATCGCGATCGCCATCGCGTCGTCGATCAGGTGGTGGCCTTCCGGCACGTTGTAGATCCCGTGCAGGCGGATCGTCTGACCTTTGGTGATCGTCGCGATCGGATTACCGGTGCAGACGTTCATCGAGGAGACGTGTTTGCGGCCGTCGGGGGTTTCGTACCCGGGCCCGCCGTAACCCGCGACCGAGTTGCAGAGCAGCGCTTCGCCGGCGGATTTGTTGGTCAATTCGATGTTGACGCCGTGGTCGTGGATGTGACCGGCGGCGGCGATCAGTTTGCCCCCGAAGGTCGCGGTCCAGTCGTAGTGGGTGTCGCTGAGCCCGATCGGGACTTCGATGTAGGAGTTCAGCGAGCACTGGTTGGCGTCCATCCAGACCGGCCGCAGCGGGGCGCGGCTGGTCGCGTCGGTGCCGGTCGCGTACTTCCAGGTCATCCGGATTTTCACCGTTTTGCTGGTCGTCGCCCAGTTCATCAGGTCGAAGACCATGTTCCAGGTCTCGGTGCTGTTGACCTTGTAGCCGTAGGGGAGACTGGTCAGGTCGACCGGGGTCCGCTCGTCGCCGGAGGCGAAGAACCGTTCGCCCAGCAGGCCCGGCCCTTTGCCGGCGCAGGTGACGTCCGACTTGCCGCTCGACTGGGCGGCGAACATCGCGTGGTGGAGCATCGGCCCCTGGCTGATCGTCGCCTTGGTCCCGTCGGTGTAGACGAGGTCCGGGGTGACGCCGATGATCGTGCAGCCGGTGCACGGCTTGGCGATGTTGTTGACGATCTGGTTGCTGATCATCCCCGCGTTTTCGTGGTCGTGCGGATCGCCGTTGCCGGCCGGGATCGTGTACGGGCCGTAGTCGATCGTTTTCGTGGTGATCGTCGCGTTCGCGGTCGCCGGGACGGCGAACAGCGCGAGCGCGCAGACGAGCAGAGCCAAGCGTTTGATCGCTTGCATCAAATCCTCCCCATTAGAGATAGAAGCGGGCGCCCTCTCCCTGCGAGAGTGCCCTTGAACGTTCAGGGAACCTAAAACAAAGGGCGCGGAGGTGTCAACCGGGACCTGAGGTTCTCTGGATCTGAGGTAGACGGTCTTGACACGTGACCAATTAGGGCATGTATCCCTTCTCAGGGGGTAAGGATTTAGCGCTCTGTAGCGCCAAAAGTCTGTCCTGACATAGCCCTACGTTCCCCGGCTGTACGAGACAACCGGCCGGGGGCGCGCTGCGGATACAGGCACCCCCGGCCTAAGCACAAAGGGACGGTGCCCCTCTATGCCTGACGAGAACCGTAGTGACGACCACCCGCTGAGCGAACACAACGAGCCCCAGCTGCAACGGGCCGTGCTGGAGCTACTGCTGGAGGTCTACCCGAGGCGAATCCGCTTCGTGGAGATCATGCTGTACAAGCCGTTCCGGGAACGGGACTACCGGGCGGTGATTGCCGCCATCAAATCGCTCGTGATCGCCTGCCTCGTGAGCGGCGACGAAACGGGCTTGCTGGTCGCAGGTCCGATAGCCCGGCACTACCACTGGCTCATGACCGAAGTGGAGCCGCTCGATGGCTAGCCCGGCGAGCGAAGACCTGGAGATGGAGCGGGTAGTCCTCGCCCACATCCTCGACACGCATCCAGCCGCGCTGCTGCTCTCCGACCTCATTCGGGAATTGGGCGGCTCGGAGGACTTCAGCGACCGGGACGACATCGAAAGGGCCGTGCGGGAACTCGTCAAAGGCGGGTTGCTGTTCAGGTGCGAGGGGACGGTGCTGCCGACGCGAGCGGCGTTACGCGCCTACGAATTGCTCGGCGCCTAGCGGGCTAGGCAGGGACGGGGGGCCGGCGACGCCCGACAAGGGCGCGCCGCCTCCTCGCCTAGCTAGGCAAGGGAATGCTCGCGAGACATCTCCACGCCCCATTCGATGTCTTCGAGGGAGGGAGGCTCGCGAGAAATGAACACCGTGTGGTACGGAATCTCTTCGCCATCCACGGTCAGTTCGTAACCGGGGAAGGCGTGGGAGAGGTTGCGGATATCCGTCGCGTCTTCGTCCCAGTGCCTCTGGACGACTTCCTCAACGAGCGCCAGTTGCTCACTGGTTAGCCAGTCGATTCGTGCTTTGCGCTTGGCGACGATCCGCTTCTGTCTGTACAGGTACCGGCCGACCTCCCGAATCTCGATTGATCCTGAGTCCTGGAGGTCGCGTTCCGCGAGCAGCTGCTCATCAGCCAGCGGCCCGTGAGGCTTCTTCCGGTAGCGCGCGCCCGTGATCGACTCGCCGAACTCGGCGTAGGCGCCGAAGTCGCTGAAGAACAGCAACTTCGCGAGCTTGACGCGACCGAAACGGGGGTCGTCGCTCGACCTCTCAGCGAGGTAGAGCACCAACTCCCGGGTCTTATCTATGGCGTCTTTTGACATAAAATGCCTGCTATTCCATATCTTTTGCTTTGTATGCCCCAAAGGCTAGCGAACGACGCGGCTGGGCTCTGGCGGGGTTCCCGCCTGCAAGGTGGGGCTTCGACGCCCGGCGCCGGATTCCCGTCCGGCCGGCCGGATACAACATGGCGGTCCTGTCGTTCGCCTTTCGGGTTCGACGCTTCATAAGGGGGCCTTTCCGGCGGGGGCCGGGGAGGCCCCCTTCCCTTTGACCGCGGTGACCTCCGACGCGGTCAGTAGAACATGCGCCCATGAAGCGCATCGGCCAAACCCGAAAATCTGCGGCTCACCCCCCACGGAGCCGCCTAGCCATGAAAGGCGAACGCAGAGATGGAGCCGAACCTCCTACTTAGCCCACCCCCGTTTACCACCGTCCAGGACGATGCCTTCGAGGAAGACATGGCCTCCATCGTCCCTGACCAGCGCCTGCGCGACGAAGTCGTGAACAGCATGGAGTTGGCGATCACCCGGTCGATCCTCGGGGTTGGCCCCGCGATAGGGCGCACCCAGCTCCCCGACCTGGAAACCGAACTGCTGGTCACCCAGAAGACGGCGATCTGCCCGGCGCTCCGCGTCCTGTTTTCCGTCGAAGACGAACCCCCCGAGCGCTTCATCTTCTTCCGCCGGGCCGGGCTCAAGGACCCAGCCGTCGCTAGCTGATGCTCAGGGCCGCTAGCCTGAGAGCATGAGCAAGCGCCAGGGGAAACCGCCTACTGGTCTGAAGGGCCCTCTCCGTAAACGGTCGGCCGTCTTGAAGGACTTTGCGAAGGCTTCCGGCCCGCTGCGGGGCCAGAACCGGGACCCGAAACCCAAGGCTTAGGCAGCCGCTCCGGTCCTCTTCACAGGGCGGCGGTCTCGATCAGCTGCAAGAACATCGCCCGGTCGTCTTCGCGGCGGTTGTATCGCCAGGTGTACTCGTTCAAGTAGCCCTGTAGCCACTTGCGAGATACGGCGTGGTAGGTGCCGGCGATCCCTCGCTTGAGGTTCCCGAAAAACCCCTCGATCGTGTTCGTATGAACGTCGCCTTCGACGTAGATTTTCTCGGCGTGGCGGATGCGCCGATGGGAGGCGAAGTGCTGGTCAAGCCGCCGGTACCCGGCCCAGTCGTCCGTGAAGACCATCGAGGACGGCAGGACGAACTGCTCCACGATGGAGCGGACCGGCAGCTGCTCGCGGTTCTCGGCAAGGGTCGCGTGGATGCGCCCGCCGCGCTCGACCATGCCGACCACGGTCGTCTTCTTCCGTTTGGCCCACTTCACCGCTTCCTGGCGGGTCATCTTCCCGTCGCTGGCGCGAGGCTTGCCGCCCATCGCAGTCTCGTCAACCTCAACTTCGCCGGACAGAGGCTCGCCGTCTGACTCGTCCATCAGCTGATTGCGGATGCGGTTCAGCATCCTCCAAGCCGTCTTATAGGTGACGCCAAGCTCGCGTTCCAGCTGCTTGGCGCTGATCCCGCAGCGCGTCTGGCTGACCAGGAACATTGCGTAGAACCACAAGTGCAGCGAGGTCGAGGACTTGTGGAAGATGCTGTCGGCGGTCGGGTGCATGTGGTACCCGCAGTAGTCGCAATCCCACGCGGGCCGACCGCTCACCCGGTGGAAGGGCCGGTCTAGTTCGCACTTGGGGCAGAAGGCCTTTTTGCCCTCATCGTCCACCGCGCAGCGCGTCCTCCAGAGCCATTGCAAACACGCCTCATCGTTAGGGAACTCCTGCATGAACTCCATGACTGAGTACCGGGAATCAGAGGACTTGGCGCGGACTGGATTCGTGCGGTCAACGGGTGGCATGTCCGCTATTCAAGCAGAATCCTTACCCCCTGTCAAGGGATACTTGCCCCAATTAGTCACCTATAGTCCCTCCCATGGACGAGGTCTTCAAGGCGCTGGCGGACCCCACCCGCCGCGAGCTGCTCGATCGCCTGCGAAAGCGGGACGGGCAGTCGCTCAGCGCTCTGGAAGAGGGAGTGCCGATGTCCCGCTTCGGCGTCATGAAGCACCTCAAGGTGCTTGAGGAGGCGGGGCTGGTGACGACGCAGAAGCGCGGTCGCGAGAAGCTGCACTTCCTCAACCCCGTCCCGATCCGGCTGATCCACGACCGCTGGGACAGCAAGTACGCCGAGCCCTGGGCCTCGGCGCTGAGCGAGCTGAAGCAAGACATCGAGAACGAGGAGGACAAAGGATGAGCGACGAGGCATATTCGGTTGTCGGCGGGCGCGGTTCGATGACCGTGTTCGAGATCTACATCAAGACCACGCCGGAGCGGCTCTGGGAGGCGATCACCAGCGAGGAGATGCGCGCCCGCTACAGCTTCGGGGTCGGCACCGCCTCCGACTGGACCCCCGGTTCGGAGTACAAAGCGGCGGTCCCGGGCGTGATCGAGATCGCCAGCGGCGAGAACCTGGAGGTCGACCCCCCGCGGCGCCTGGTCCAGAGCTTCAACGCGCTCTGGAGCGAGGAGGTGCAGAAGGAGGGCACCTCGCGGGTGACCTGGGAGATCGAGCCGGTCGGCAGCTCGTGCCGGCTGCGGGTGACCCACGACCAGCTCGGCGAGGACGCCAACAACGAGATCTACGGCGGCTGGCCGATGATCCTCTCCGGCCTGAAGACTCTGCTGGAGACCGGCGAGGACCTCGATACGCCGGGCTCCCTGCGCTACTCCGGCGCCGCCGGCTAACCACCCCACCCCCGAAACTGCATCGGATTCTCTATCTCCCGGGTGGAGAATCTGATGCAGTTCGGGGTCGGTGGCGTTTTTCGGAGGCTCGTGGTGGGGTAGCGGGATCGAACCCGATCGAGGAGGAGGCCAGTCGATGACGCAACCGACCCTGGAGGACGCCCGCAGCCTGAGCGAATGGCGGCCGCCGCTCGGCGTCCTCTCCGTCTACCTGGGCTTCGACCCCGCCGACCGCGGTGGCGCCTGGCGGACCGAGCTGCGCAACGGCCTCGACACGGTCCTGGACGCCCAACGCGAAGCCGAGCACGAGCGCCGGGTGGCTCTGCGGGCGACCGCCAAACGGCTGCTCGAGCGCTTCGAAGACGGCGACCTGCGGCCGCCGCCGCGCGGCGAAGCGGGATTCGTCGAGGTCGCCGAGAAGGGCGGCGCCGAGCGCTGGTTCGGCGCCCCGTCGGCCCCGGCGGCGAGTGCCTGTGTCGAGTTCGGCACCGAGCCGGTGGTGGCGCCGCTGCTCGCCCTCTGCGGCCACAACGGCGCCCGCGGGGTCGTCCTTCTCTCCGCCGAGCGGGTGCGGCTCTTCTGCTGCGCCGAAGGGGCGCTGGAGGATCTGGAGGACTGGGAGCTCAGCATCACCAGCCTCGACTGGCGCGAGCGCAAGGCCCACAGCGCCAGCGACCCGGCCCGCGCCCAGGGGGTCGGCTCCTCCGGCCACGACCAGTTCGACGAACGGCTCGACCACAACCGCCAGCGCTTTCTCGCCGAGTGCGGCGGCCTCGCCGCCCGCCGGCTCGAAGCGGACGGCCTGGGGGAGGCGATCGCCTTCGGCGCCGCCCGGGAGATCGAGAACTTCAAATCGGGCTTCGGCTCTTCGCAGGTGGCCCTCGAGGTCGGCGAGGAGCTGGACCTGATCTCGGCGCCGAAGGGCAGGCTCGCCGAGCTCGCCGCCGCGGCGATCGAGCGCCTCGACGCCGAGCGCGACCGGGCGGTGGTGGCGCGGGCTCTGGAAGAGGCGAAGGGTGGCAGTCGCGGCGCCGCCGGCCTCGGGGATACCAAGGGGGCGCTGGCGGAGGGCCGCGTCGACCACCTCGTCTTCGACGGCGGCCATTGCGCCGAGGCAGAGTCGCTGATCCGGGCGGCGCTGGCGAGCAGCGCCCGGGTCACGGTGGTGCGCGACGAGCTTGCCGCTCCGCTGGCTGAGGCCGAAGGCGTCGCCGCGGTCCTTCGCTACTGAAGTCACGCGCAGTGTGACCTCCGTCCGGTTCGGCCTCCTGAGGTCGGGTACCTGGAGCGGGAAACCGGAACGAAGAGGAGACGAGTTGAGCGAGCAAGAGAAGATCGCCGCCGGGCCGCTGGGCAAGGTGGTCGGCAAGGCAAAGCAGTTGGCAGGCGCAGCCCTGGGCCGCGAAGACCTCCACCGCGAGGGCAAGCTGCAGGAGGTCCAGGCGGATGCCCAGGCCGAGGCGGCGGCCAAGCAGGCCGAGGCCGAGCGCCGCGAGCGGGAAGCCGAGATCGAGACCGAGCGTGCCGAGGTCCAGGCCGAGCGCCACCAGACCGAGCGCGAGGCGGCGGAGATCACGGCCGAGGAGGAGGCCGAGCGCAAACGCTCCGAGGAGGAGCGCGAGGCGGCCAACCGCGCCCAGGTGGAAAAGGCCGCCGCCGAGCGCGAGCGGCTGGCGGGCGAAGACCGCGCCGCGGCCAAACGCCGCGAGGCAGCGGCCGAGGCCGGAGCGGCGAAAGCCGAGGCCGCCGGGCTGGAGCGCGAAGCCGACCGGGCCGAAGAGGCCGCCGCCGCGATCGACCAGGAGAAGAGCTGATGGCGTTGCCGACGATCTCCAAGACGATCTTCAACTCGTCGCTGAAGCTGGCGCGGGCGCCCTTCGACATCGCCCTCGGCGCCCTCGGGGGCTCCGACTCGCAGGCGACCGAGGAGCGCGAACGCGCCGCCGGCCTGCGCGAGCGGGCAGAGGCGCGGGAGCGCGAGGCCGAGGAGCGGCAGGCGCGGGTCGGCGAAGCCGCCGAGGAGGCCGCCGCCGAGGCGCGGCGCAAAGCGGAGCAGGACAAGCGCAAAGCCGAGAAGCGCCGCCGCGAACGCGAGGCGCGGGCGAAGAAAGCCGAGGCGCAGAAGAAGGAGCAGGCCAGGCAGGACGCCGCCAAGGCCAAACGGGCGGCGGCCAAAGCCGAGAAGGCCGCCCAGCTGGAGAAGCTGGAGGCCAAGGAAGAGAGCATCGCGGCCAAGCAGGAGGCGGCGGCGACCGAGCGCGAGGCCGAGCGCCTGGCCAAGGCGGCCGAGGCGGCGAAGGAGAAGCGGAAGGACGGCGACGGAGCCGGGTGACATCTCGTCGCCTAAACGGACGGTGACGGTTCATGGGTCGGGCGGTGGGTACCAGTACGGCGTGCCCTCACCCGACCAGTCACCGGCCGATCCGTCCCCGGTCACGATCACCCCATATCCCGACGGCCCGTACCTGGTGCGGGGCGATTTCGTCGTCCAGGACCAGGACGGGAACGAGCTGAGGACCGAGCGCCGCACGGTCGCCCTCTGCCGCTGCGGCAAGTCGCGGATGCGCCCGCTCTGCGACGGGACCCACAAGCTGATCGGGTTCAAGGCGCCGAGTTCGCAGGAGCCATGGCCGGCCGAGTGATCGAGCTGCCGCCGCCGCGCGGTCCGCTCAGCGAGGAGCTCTTCGCCAAGCTCGAAGAGCCGGCGGGGTCCCGGCTGGAGGCACCCGACGTCGTCCCGCCCGACCCGCTCGGCGACGAGGACCTGCAGCTTGCCCTCTGCGTCGCCTACGAGCTTCACTACGCCTCGATCCGGGGGGTCGACGAAGCCTGGGAGTGGTCCCCGGACCTGCTCGCCTTCCGGCGGGCGCTGGAGGAACCGTTCGAGGCCGCCGTCGCCGAGCTGGTGCCGGCCGCAGGCCCGGGCGAGCTCGACTCGGTCGGCGAAACGCTGCAGCGGATCGTCGCCGAGGACCCGGGGCCGCCGCTCTCCCGCTACATGGAGGTCCAGGGGACGCTGGAGCAGATGCTGGAGCAGGTCGTCCACCGCTCCGCCTACCAGCTGAAGGAGGCCGACCCGCACTCCTGGGCGATCCCGCGGCTGACGCCGGGGCCGAAGGCGGCGCTGCTGGAGGTCCAGTTCGACGAGTACGGCGGCGGCAACGCCGAGCGCATGCACTCCGCCCTGTTCGCGCGGACGATGGAGGGGCTCGGTCTCGACTCCGCCTACGGCCGCTACGTCGACCGCTGGCCGGCGCCGACCCTGGCCGCGGTCAACCTGGTGACCTTCTTCGGGCTGCACCGCCGCCGCCGCGGCGCCCTGGTCGGCCACCTCGCCGCCTTCGAGATGACCTCCTCGATCCCCAATCGCCGCTACGGCAACGCCCTGCGCCGCCTCGGCTTCGGGCCGCAGGTGACCCACTTCTACGACGAGCACGTCGAGGCCGACGCCGTGCACGAGAACATCGCCGCCTGGGACCTGGCCGGCGGCCTGGCGGCGGACGAGCCCGAGGTGGCCGCCGACATCCTCTTCGGCGCCCGGGCGCTGCTGGAGGTGGAGGCGCGCTGGGCCCGGCACCTGATGGACGCCTGGGAGGCGGGGGAGACCTCGCTGCGCTCGCCGCTGGCGCCCGTTGCCGCGTGAGCGAGCGCCTCGACCTCTCCTACCTGGTCCCGATCCGCTGGCGGGACGGCGAGCAGCGCGCCGGGCTGGCGGCCTACCTGGCGGAGATCGCGCCGCGCTGCGCCGAGGCGATCGTCGTCGACGGCTCGCCGCCGGAGGTCTTCGCCGCCAACGCCGCGGCCTGGGGCGGCCTCGTCACCCACATCGCGCCCGACCCGGGGGAGAGCTGCCTGATGGGGAAAGTCGCCGGGGTGCGGACGGGGATCAAGGCGGCCACCCGCGAGCGGCTGGTGATCGCCGACGACGACGTCCGCTACGACCTCGCGTCGCTGCGGCGGGTGGCCTGCCTGCTGGACGACTGCGACCTGGTGCGGCCGCAGAACTACTTCAGCGAGCTGCCCTGGCACGCGCGCTGGGACACGGCGAGGACCCTGCTCAATCGCGCCGTCGGCCGCGACTACCCCGGCACCCTGGCGGTCCGCCGCTCGCGAATCCAGGCGACCGGCCTCTACGACGGCGATGTCCTCTTCGAGAACCTGGAGCTGATCCGCACCGTCCGCGCCGCCGGCGGCTCGGTGGCCTCGCCGCTGGACCTCTACGTGGCCCGGGTGCCGCCCTCCGCGGCCCACTTCTGGGGCCAGCGCACCCGCCAGGCCTACGACGACTTCGCCCTGCCCGCGCGGATGGCGCTGTGGCTGTCCGTGCTGCCGCTGCTGGCGCTCGCTGGGCGACTTCGCAAACCATCGGTTGACAAAGTCGCCCACCCCCGCCGGCGTCTGGTGTCGGCGGCCGCCGGGCTCGCAGTTGCGCTGGCCGAGGTGGGGCGGCGCCGCGCCGGCGGCGCGGCCGTCTTCCCGGCCTCCTCCTCGGTGCTGGCGCCGCTCTGGGTCATCGAGCGCGGCGTCTGCGCCTGGCTCGCCGTCTTCCAGCGCCTGCGCTTCGGCGGCGTCCGTTACGGCGACTCGGTGATCCCGGTCGCCGCTCACTCGGTACGGGAGCTGCGCCGCCGATCCGCGAGCGCAGGCGCCGCGCGCGCTCCGCTCTAGCGCAACCGCGGGAAGGCGCCGGACCCGGGCGACAGTTTGTTGCGGGCGGCGCGGACCCTCTGCAGGAGGCGGTCGCGTTTCAGGGCGGGGCCGATCTCGGGGCCTCGGATCGCGTCGCGGCTGGATGCGGTCTCGGCTTCGGGCGATGCTTGCGGGGCGTTCATTTCTCTCCTCCGAAAACTGGGGTATTGACAGCCGCTCCCAATCTCCGTTCATCGCGTGAGAAGTGAGTGGTTTACCTCCCGGCACAAGCGGCGCTATGACCGTTGTGCTGTTCGTCTGATTACCCACCGGAAAAGTCCGGAAAACCTCGTTTCGACTCGGCGTCACCCGGGAAAACGGAACCGCAAGCAGAGATCGCAGAGGAACGAGGATGCAACACGGCGATTTCCAACACCAGGCGCTGATTTACCACGGGCCCCAGGACTATCTGGCCGGCACGGTCCCCTTCCTGCGGGAGGGTCTCGAGGCGGGCCAGCCGCTGCTGGTCGCCGTCGGCCCAGGCCAGACGGAGCTGCTGGAAGCCGAGCTGGGAGGCGACCGGGAGGCGATCCGCTTCGTCGATATGCGCGCCCTCGGTCGCAACCCGGCCTCGATCATCCCCCTCTGGCGCGAGTTCCTCGACGCCGCCGGCGGGCAGCCGGTGCGGGGCATCGGCGAAGCGGTGTGGGCCTCCCGCAGCCAAGCGGCGCTGGAGGAGTGCCGCCGGCACGAGGCGCTGCTCAACGTCGCTTTCGACGCCGGCCCGGGTTGGGACCTGCTCTGCCCCTACGACGCGGCCAGCCTCGGCGACGAGATCATTGAGAAGGTGGCCAACTCGCACCCGCTCCTCTGTCGCCACGGCAGGTGCGAGCACAGCCCCTCCTTCGAGATGGCACCCGACGTCTTTGCGGGGGAACTGTCGCCGCCGGCCGCCACCCCGCGGGTTCTCCCCTTCGAAGTCGCCGATCTGGCGGAGGTGCGGCGCCTCGTCGCGACCGCGGCCGCCCAGGAGGGGATGGATGATGTCGCGGTCGCCGACCTCGTCACCGCAACCAGCGAGCTCGCCGCCAACAGCGTCATGCACGGCGGCGGCAGCGGCATCCTCCGCCTCTGGCGCGAGGAGGGGCGCCTGCTGGCGGAGGTCGAAGACCGCGGCCGGATCGAGGACCAGCTGGTCGGGCGCACCCGTCCCGACGTCTCTCAGGAGGGGGGACGCGGCCTCTGGCTCGCCAACCGGCTCTGCGACCTGGTCCAGATCCGCTCCGGCGCGCGGGGCACGACCGTGCGTTTGCACCTCTTGGCACGCGAGGCGGCCTACGTCTGAGGCGTGCCGCCGCTCCGGCCCGGGTAGCTGGCGGGCATGACCGACAACGATCCCCAGACCCAGCTTGTCAAGTACCTGACCGACGTCCACTCGATCGAGGAGCAGGCGCTGGTGCAGATGCGCCGCGCCCCCGGCCTGGTCGAGGGCGAGTTCGCCGAGTCCTTCCGCCGCCACCTGGGGGAGACCGAAACCCAGGAGCAGCGCGTCCGCGAGCGGCTCGAAGCGCACGACGCCTCGCCCTCGAAGCTGAAGGACGTCGCCGGCCGGGCCGGCGGCTTCGGCATGGTCCTCTTCGCCCGCTCCCAGCCCGACACCCCGGGGAAGCTGGCGATGCACGCCTTCTCCTACGAGCACATGGAGGTCGCCGCCTACGAGCTGCTGGGTATCGCCGCCCGCGAAGCCGGCGACGAGGCGACCGTGGCGATGGCGGCGGCGATCGCCGACGAGGAGCGGGAGATGGCGGACCGGATCGCCGCCAGATGGGACGAAGCCGTGGAGCAGTCGCTGGCGAAGATCGAGCCCGACGACCTCGGCGAGACCCTGAACACCTATCTCGCCGATCTCCATGCCCTGGAGGGGCAGTCGCAGAAGCTGCTGGAAAAAGGCAGCGAGATGGACATCCCCGAGGGGCTGCGGGCGGCCCTCGCCGACCACCTTGCGGAGACCGAAGGGCACCTGGAGCGGATCGAGCGCCGCCTCGACGACCGCGGCGCGACCGCGTCGGGGCTCAAGGACGCGGCGCTCCGCCTCGGGGCGCTCAACTGGGGCGTCTTCTTCGCGGCCCAGCCCGACAGCCCGGCCAAGCTCGCCGGCTTCGCCTACGCGGTCGAGAACCTCGAGGTTGCCGCCTACGAGCTGGTCCTCCGCGTCGCCCGCCGCGCCGGCGACGGCGAGACGGTGGCGCTGGCCGAGGAGATCCTCGGCGAGGAGAAGGCGGCGGCGGGGTCGGTCGCCGACCAGTGGCCGGTCTCGATGTCGGTCGCCTAGGAGGGGCTGCCGAGGGCGCGCCTGGCGGCGCTCAGGTGCAGGTCCTCGACCCGCTGGCCCTGGCGGTCGGCGCGCTCGGCGAGGGCGTGGAAGTCGAAGCCGTCGAGGGTCTCGCCGAAGCGCTCCCCGAGCGCGTTCCAGAGCTGGACCTTGCCGCCGATCCCGGAGGCGAGCACCTCCAGCTCCAGCATCCGGCTGAGCGGGGAGTAGCCGCGCAGCTGCCCGTTCGGCTTCAGCCGGCCGAAGCGCTCGGCGACTTTGACGAGGGCGGGTTTGAGCTGGCCGGGCTCGACATCGAGCCGTTCCATCAGCCGGATCAGCGTCTCCCGGTCGGCTTCGATCTCGCCGCAGATCTCCGCCAGCGGCGGCCCGAACTCGGCGTCGCCGCGGTTGCTCGACCGCAGCCGGCGGGAGAGCTCGACGCCGAGCGCGGCCCCCGCCAGGTGGTCGTTGAGGTAGATAGCCAGCAATCGGTCCCGCTTTGAGCGCTCCGTCGTCACCCGTCTTGGTTACCCGAGCAAGAGGTGTTCGAAGCGCAGCCCGGAGGGCGTGGGGTGGAGGAGGCCCATCGAGGTGCGGGGGGCGCGGCGGCGCTCGGTCGGGCTGCCGGGGTTGAAGATCTGGAAGCCGTCGCGCTTCTCGTGCAGGGGCAGGTGGCTGTGGCCGAAGACGACGGCGTCGGCGTCGGGGAACCGGGCTCGCGTCCGCTCCAATCGGCGGTGTTCAAGTGACCACTCGATCACGCCGCTAGCCGAGCCCTTTCTCCTCGGCCGCTTTGTAGGCGATCTGGAAGAAGTCCGAGATCGTCAGCGCCGAGAAGAGCGAGGCGAGAAAGCGGGTCAGGCGCGGCGCGAACAGCTGCCCGAGCGAGAAGCCGGCGACGACCCAGAGCCCGAGGCAGTAAGGGCAGATCAGCAGCTCGCCGAAGGCTTTCCGCAGGCCGGTCCCGCGCGAGCGCTCCTCGAACTCGGCCGGGCCGCCCTTGCCTTCCAGCTCGGTGAACGGCGCCCGCAGCGGGCTGGTCACCTTGTCCTTGGAGATCAGGCGGCTGAGCTTGTGGGATGCGGTCCCGACCAGCAGCAGCTCGCCGGCGCCGATCTTCTCCGGCAGCTCGCGGCCCTGACGGCGGGCGAGCAGCAGGACGCTGCCGAGCAGCGTCGCGAAGACGCCCATGAAGCCGAGGTAGGAGAGGAGCGGCGGCCGCTCCTCCGGATCGGCGTAGCCGGCGACCATCTCCGGAGTCTTCGGCGCCGATCTATCCTCTGAGGACACCGCTCCCTGTTACCCAGGGCGGTGGCGGTTCCAATCATCGGATGATTACGATGGGGATCTCGATGCAGCGCTTCAAAGTGATTCAACGGGAGTTGCAGCCTGGCTGCAGGGACATCCAGGTGGAAGGCGAGCTCGACCTCGCCGTCGCCGACGAGCTCGACGGGGTGCTGGGCGCTGCCGTCGCCGAGTGCGACCGGGTCCTCGTCAACCTGCAGCGCTGCGCCTTCATCGACTCCTCCGGGATCGCCGTAATCCTCCGTGCCCACAACCGGATGGAGGAGGAGGGGCGCCGGCTCGCCGTTTACGCCCCCGTCGACCAGGTCCTGCGGGTGCTGACGATGACCGGCCTGACCCGTAACGGGCTCGTCTTCGATACCGCCGAGGAGGCCCTCGCGGCACTCGGCGCGCCCGAGAGCGCTTAAGCGAGCAAACCGCTCAGCCGAAGCGCGGTTCGAGCCGCTGGAAGGTCTGCCACCAGCCGCGGTCGAGGGTGGCGTGCTCCACCGCCTGCAGGAGCGAGCCGTCGTCGTCGTGCAGCTCGTAGCTGACGACCGGCGGCTCGGCGGCGAGGTCGACGTCGACGATTTTGGCAACCATCAGGTAGGGCGGGCAGCTGAGCCACACCTCGCCCTCCTTTGGAACAGATTTGACGTTCAATCGCGCCATGGGCACTCGGTACCCCTGCCTTCGACGCGAAAACCGAAAACCATCCCCGAAACTGGGGGAACGGAGGGGCGTTTTCACTGCCTCCGGCCGACCCCCGTGGCCAGCTCCCTGATCCTCATCGGCCCGCCCGCGTGCGGCTCCAGTGGCGGCGTCGGGCCGCCCTCGGCGTGGCGCATCCCGTCGAGCAGTTCGTCGAGGGCCTGCAGCGAGGTCACCTTCGGCTCCCAGCCGAGCTCCTCGCGCGCCCGCGAGATGTCCATCGTCGGTACCCCGAGCGCGAGGTCGATCCAGCCGGGGGAGGAGGGCTGAAGACGGAGCTTCCAGGTGAGGTCGGCGGCGGCGCGCAGGGCGCGGGCCGGCAGCGGGAAGCTGCGGGCGCCGAACAGCTGGCAGAGCTCCTCGACCCCGATCTCCGGCTCGGCGGCGACGTTGAAGGCGCCGTGGACGTCGCGCACGACCGCCTGCCGGTAGGCCTCGCCGACGTCGCGCGAGTGGACCGCCTGGAAGCGCAGCCGCGGCACCCGCGGCACCGCCGGGACCAGCTGCTTGCGGACCAGGAAGCCGGGCAGGAACGGGCCGGCAAAGAGGCGGCGGATCTCGCTCGCGGCCTCGGCCTTGAAGATCAGTCCGGGGCGGAGGCGGACGACGCGGACATCGGGCTCGCGCCGTTCGAACGCGTCGAGGATCGTTTCCACCGCCGCCTTGTGGCGCGAGTAGAAGGAGGTGGGGATCCCGTCGACCGGCCAGGTCTCGTCGACGCGGCGTTCCTTCGGGCCGGGTCCGTAGGCGCCGACCGAGGAGGCGTAGACGATCGCGCCGACGCCGGCCCGCGCGGCGGCGTCGAAGACCCGGCGCGAGCCCTCGACGTTGATCCGCTCGGTCACCGTCTCGTCGCGGCTCGGCTGGATCGCCCAGGCGAGGTGGACGACCGCGTCGGCGCCGGAGAAGAGCGGCACCAGGTTGTCCTCGGCGACGTCGGCGCTCGCCCACTCGACCTTCGGCATCTGCACCTGCGGCAAGCGGCGGGCGATCCCGACGATCTTCTCGACCGCCGACTCCTCCTCCAGCGCTTCCAGCACGCTGGTGCCGACGTTGCCGCTGGCTCCGGTTACGACTACGCGCATCGGCCTCGCTCCTTCACGGCTGGATCACGAACTTGATCGCGCCGTCTTCCTTCTTCTGGAACCTCTCGTAGGCCTCGGGGACGTCCTCGATCCCGATCTTGTGCGAGGCGAGGTCTTCGGTCCCCAGCGGGTCGCTCTCGTCGCCGACCAGGGGCAGGATCTCGTCGATCCATTTCTTCACGTGGGCCTGCCCCATCCGCAGCTGCACGCCCTTGTCGAAGAGCTGAAACATCGGGATCGGGTCGACCACGCCGCCGTAGACGCCGCTGATCGAGACGGTGCCGCCGCGGCGGACGGTGTCGAAGCACTGGTACAGCGCCGACATGCGGTCGATAGCGGCTTTTTCGATCAGCTTCTCGGCGACCGCGTCGGGCAGCAGGCCGGCCGCTTTCTGGGCGAACTCGCCGACCGGCGCGCCGTGCGCCTCCATGCCGACCGCGTCGACGGCGCCGTCGGTGCCGCGCCCCTCGGTCATCTGGCGGATCGTGTCGGAGATGTCGTCGTGCTCCTCGAGGCTCAGGGTCTCGATCCCGTGCTTCTGCGCCAGCTCCAGCCGCTCGGGGACGATGTCGACGCCGATCGCCCGCGCCCCTTTGTGGGCGGCGATGCGGGCGGTCATCTGGCCGATCGGGCCGAGGCCGAAGACCGCGACCGAGCCGCCCTCGGGGATCGCCGCGTACTCGACCGCCTGCCAGGCGGTCGGCAGCACGTCGGAGAGGTAGAGGAAGCGGTCGTCGGGCGGTCCCTCGGGCACCTTGATCGGCCCGAAGTGCGCCTGCGGCACCCGCAGGTACTCGGCCTGGCCGCCCGGCACCTGGCCGTAGAGCTTGGTGTAGCCGAACAGCGAAGCGCCTTTTTCTTCCTCCCGGTTCTGGGTCGTCTCGCACTGGGCGAAGAGCTGGCGGTCGCACATCCAACAGTGCCCGCAGGAGATGTTGAAGGGGATTACGACCCGGTCGCCGGGGGAGATGTGGGTCACCTCCGGGCCGACCTCCTCGACGATCCCCATCGGCTCGTGGCCGAGGATGTCGCCCTCGGTCATGAAGGGGGAGAGGATCTCGTAGAGGTGGAGGTCGGAGCCGCAGATCGCGGTCGAGGTGACCTTGATCACCGCGTCGGTGGCGTCTTCGATCTTCGGGTCCTCGACCTCGTCGACGCGGACGTCTCGCGGACCGTGCCAGACGGCAGCCTTCATCCTTGCTTCCTTTCCTAGCTCTCGGTGCGCTTCAGGTCCCCGGCCCCGGACGGGGCGAAACGGGTTGGAGCGATTGTCACCCGGCTCAGGAGACGAGGGCGATCACTTCGCGCTCGATTTTCAGCCGTTGCTTGGCGCTGATCCGCCCGTTGGCGCCGGCGCTCGGGCGGATCGTGTCGCCGTTGCGGAAGCGGTCGAGGACGCGGGGGTCGATGTAGGAGGCGCGGCAGACCGCCGGGGTGTTGCCGAGCGCCTCGGAGACCTGGTCGACGGCGCGGGAGATGGCGCGCTTGGCGGCGGCTTCGGAGCCGGGCCGCTCCTCGCCGGCGAGGGCGACCGCGGCGAGGACGGTCCCGTGCCAGGTGCGAAAATTCTTCGCCGTGAACTGCTCGCCGATCTTCTCGTGGATGTACTCGTTGATCTCGTCGGAGCGGACGTCGACCCACTCGCGTCCGGCGCGGTAGGCGAGCAGGTCCTCGGGGCCGCTGCGGCGGCGGTGCATCGCCTCGATCGCGCGGCGGGCGGCGGCGTCGCGGATCGACTGCACCCGGCGCTGGCCGCTCTTGGCCGGGAAGTCGAAGACGACCTCGCTGCGCTTGATCGTGACGTGGTCGCGGCGCACCGTGGCGAGGCCGTAGCTCTCGTTTTCCTCGGCGTAGACCTCGCTGCCGACGCGGAAGAAACCGAGGTCGAGAAGGCGGACGGCGCAGGCGAGCGCCCGCTCGCGCGGCATCCCCTGGCGGCGCAGGTCGGCGGTGACGGCGCGGCGCAGCTTCGGCAGCGCGAGGGCGAACTCCCGCACCAGCTCGAACTTCCGTTCCGCCTGCCGCTGCTGCCAGCGCTCGTGGTAGAGGTACTGCTTGCGCCCGGCTTCGTCGTACCCCGTCGCCTGGATGTGGCCGAAGGGGTCGGGGCAGATCCAGACCTCCTTCCAGGCCGGCGGGATCGCCAGCTGCCGGATCCGCTCCAGCGTCTCCTCGTCGGCGATCTTCTCGCCGGTCCCGTCCTCGTAGGAGAAGCCGCGACCGCGGCGCACGCGCCTGATCCCCGGCCCCGCACAGTCGGCGCGGCGCAGGCGACCGCGGCGGGCGGGCGCCTCGACGGGGCTCACGCGGCGCCCTGCGGAGCGAGGGGCGCCGCCTTCATCGAGTTGCCCCTCCAGCGCGGAGCACCGTCTGTTCAGCCGCGCCAGTCACAGCGGCCAGCTACCCAAGCCCCCAAGTACCGGAAACCGCAATAGCCCAAGGGGGCGACCCAAGTCACCCCAAACCCTTGAAACCGCAGGATGCCCCTAACGCCCCAGCCACCCCCACCTGCCGAAACCGCAAAAAGGCGTCGTGGAGACGTATTTCTGCGGTCTCGGCGGGAGGAGGGGCGGGAGCCTGGATGGGATGGGGCGATTGGTGAGATAGCACGGCGGCAGCATGGGGTGGTGGCGCGGCGGCAGCTAATCGCGATTGGGCTGGGCCGGGAGGCAATTCAGCATCGAATCGCGAGCGGGCGGCTACACCCGGTACACGCCGCCGCCTATGCCGTTGGCCATCGCAACATCTCCCGTCCGGGGCGGTGGATGGCTGCGGTGCTGGCATCCGGGCCCGATGCTGTGCTCAGCCACTGGTCGGCGGCGGCGCTTTGGGGGATCCGGCCGAACCCGCGGTCGGTTATCGACGTCACCGACCCGGTTAAGAGCCGGACCTGGGATGGGATCCGGCGGCATCACAAAGCGCTCCCGCATGACGAGGTCACCGTGGAGGAGGGGATACCGGTGACGAGCGTGCCGCGGACGGTGTTCGACCTGGCCGCCACTGAGCAGCCTGAGGTGATCGAGAGCTTGGTCCGGGAGATGGAATTTCTCGAACTAAGGGATCGTCTCTCTCTCCGGGACTTGGTGAAGCGCTATCCGCGCCGGCGCGGAGTCGCTCGGGTTCGACTGGTGCTCGACCGGATCAAGGACGAGCCCGCCGGGCGCAAGCGCAGCAGGCTCGAGGAGCGCTTCGCGCCCTTCCTCCGAGACCGTGACCTGCCGCTGCCGCGCTTCAACGACCCGATCGTCGCCGGCGGCAAACGCTACGTCGTCGACTGCCACTGGCCCGACGTCAAGGAGGTCGTCGAGCTAGACGGCTGGCAGGGCCACGGCACCCGCACTGCTTTTCGCGGCGATCGCGCCCGCGACCGCCGCCTCCGCGTCGCCGGCTACCACGTCACCCGCCTCACCTGGAACCAGCTCGAAGACGAACCCGAGGCGGTAGCCGCCGACCTCCGGTCCCTGCTCACACGACCTGCCCCAGCCTCTTCAGCCAGCCAGTAAGGAGGCCGGGGCAGGTCGTGCCGCGCCGAAACCGCAAAAAGGCGTCGCCGAGACGTAATCCCGCGGTCTCGGCGGAGGAGGGCGCTGGCTAGCTGACGCCGTTGGCGGGCTCGACCCGGAACGCGGAGCGCAGCGGGTGGGCCGGCTTGAAGAAGGTCGCGGTCTGCGTTTTCACCTGCCACGGGTCAGGCAGCATCCCGCCGGGCGCCGCCAGGAAGCGGGTAAAGAGGACCGAGGCGCGGCGGCAGGCGATCGCCGAGCGCGCCGGGATGTAGAGCAGGTACGGGCCCTTGGCGAAGAAGAGGGGACCGACGTCGCTGCCGGCGTTGACGGTGAAGGTCCCCGGGCAGAGCTTGCCGATTTCGGTGTTGCCGCCGCCCCCGCCGCCCGCGCGGCCGACCGAGAAGCTCTGGCTGCCGCCCTTGAAGGTCGCTTTGCCGCTGCCTTCGGCGGTTGCCCGCCACGGTTTCGGCAGGTTGCCGTCCCAGTCGCTGAGGAAGCGGGCGAAGAGCTTCGACGAGGCCGGGCAGCTCAGGCCGCCGGAGACCGTCACTTCGTAGCTCCCGGCCGGCAGGACCACGGCGCCGATGCGGTCGTCGTGCAGGACCCTGAAGGTCGGGCAGGCCGCGGCCGAGGCCGAAGCGGCGCCACCCAGCGCCAGCACCGCGAGCGCGCCGGCAAGCGCCAGCGAGAAGGCGGCGGCGAGGCGACGGCGAGAGGCGAGGACGGGACCCACTGGGCGGGAAACCTATCAGCGCCGATCCGTAGCATGCGGGCACCGATGCCAGAACCCGTCAAGCGCAACCAGCGCTACATGCCTGGGCTGGACGGGCTCCGAGCGATCGCCGTCCTCTCAGTAATCGCCTTCCACCTCGGCTTCGACTGGGCGCCCGGCGGCATGCTCGGCGTCGGCGTCTTCTTCACCCTCAGCGGCTACCTGATCAGCGACATCCTGCTCGCGCAGCTGAACAAGCAAGGCCGGATCAAGCTCGCTGCCTTCTGGCTCGCCCGCGCCCGCCGCCTGCTGCCGGCGCTCTTCCTGATGCTGTTGATCGTCACCGCCTGGGTGACGATCTTCGGCCCCGCCCAGCCGGACCAGTTCCGCAAGGGGGTCGTCTCGGCGATCTTCTACGTCAACAACTGGGAGCAGATCTTCGCCGACGTCTCCTACTTCGCCCGCTTCGAAGCCGAAGGCCCGCTCGACCACCTCTGGTCGCTCTCGGTCGAGGAGCAGTTCTACATTCTCTGGCCGTTCCTGCTGCTGATCGGGACCAAGATCGTCCGCGAGCGCCCGCTTCCCTCCGGCGTCCGGCCCCGCCTGGCGCTGCTCACGCTCGCCGGCGCGGTCGTCTCCTCGGTCCTGATGTTTGTCCTCTACGAGCCGAGCCTCGACCCCTCCCGCATCTACTTCGGGACCGACACCCGCGCCGGCGGCCTGCTCTTCGGCGCCGCCCTGGCGATGGTCTGGCCGAGCCGCAAACTGAGCCGCCGGATCGCCCCGCAGGCGCGCAACACGCTCGACGCGATGGGCGTCGCCGGCCTGGCGATCATCGCCCTGATGATCTGGCGCACCGGCGAACTCTCCGCCTTCAACTACCGCGGCGGCTTCGTCCTTCTCTCGCTCGCCACGGTGATGGTGCTGATGCCGCTCACCCACCCGGCCTGCCGGCTCGGTGCCTGGATGGGGGTGCGGCCGCTGCGCTGGGTCGGCGTCCGCTCCTACGGCATCTACCTCTGGCAGACGCCGATCATCGTCCTCACCTCGCCGCAGGGGATCCACGGCGACAGCCTCGTCCGCAGCCTCCTGCAGGTGGCGGCGATCTTCGCAGTCGCCGCCCTCTCCTGGCGCTTCGTCGAGGAGCCGATCCGCCACGGCGCGATCGGCCGCTTCTTCGCCCGCCGCCGCGCCGTCGGCTGGAAATGGGAGGGCTTCGCGCCGCCGATGCGGGTCGCGATCGTCAGCCTCGGCGTCCTCCTGCTGGTCGCCGCCGCGGGGATGGCCGGGGTCCACTCGACCACCGCCGAAGGCAACGACGTCCGCGTCGAGCAGGCCCGCGCCGAGGGGACGACGAAGCCGCCGCCGCTGACCAAGGCGCAGGCCGAAGACTCGACCAAATCGCAGTGCAAAGCGATCGTCCACATCGGCGACTCGACCTCCGAGGGCCTCGACAACGCCGAATACCTGCCGCAGGAAGGCCAGCGGATCCCCGCCCGCTACGCCGAAGTCGGCGCCAAAGAAGTCCACATGGAGGTCCAGGGGGCGACCTCGATCGAAGAGCAGTTCGAAGGCAACCCCAACGCCCAGGAAGTCGCCGCCGCCTGGAAGGCCGAAGGCTTCAAAGGCTGCTGGGTGCTGGCCCTCGGCACCAACGAGGCCGCCAACGTCGCCGCCGGCTCCAACGTCGGCGAGCGCGAACGGATCGAAAAAATGATGACCATCATCGGCGACGAACCGGTGCTCTGGGTCAACGTCCGCTCGATCGTCCCGCCCGGCGACCCCTACTCGAAGGGGAACATGGAAAAGTGGGACGAAGAACTGGTCGCCGCCTGCGCCTCCTACCCGAACATGCGGGTCTACGACTGGGCCTCCGACGTCAAAGACGATTGGTTCATCGAAGACGGCATCCACTTCACCTCGCCCGGCTATGCCGCCCGCGCCCAGCTGATCGCCCTCGCCCTCGCCCACGCCTTCCCTGAAAAAGGCGAATCCGAAGGCGGTTCGAAGAACTGCGTAGTTAGCTGACGATTGGTGACTTGTGCCGGCTGGAGCCGGCTTAACTCACCAGTCGGGGGCGAAGCCCTCGACCGGGTGCGAGTCGTCGCCACCCTGCGGCAGCTGGCCGGAGGCGGCGATCAGCAGCGCCTCCTGCTCGCCGCCGTTGCGGACCGCGTGCAGCGCCTTGGCGTCGATCCGGATCGCTTCGCCGGCGCCGAGCCTGGTCGTCTCCTCCTCGACCTTGAACTCGACCGGCCCGCCGCTCACCACGACGTAGACCTCGTCCTGGCGGTCGTGGTAGTGCCCCTTGTCGCCCTGGGTCGAGACACCGGCCGGCAGCCGGATCCAGGTCACTCCAACCTGCGGCGACTCGAGCCCGTCGCGGCCCATGTAGAACTCGCCGCCCTTCTCGGCGAAGCCGTTGTCGAGGTCGGCGAAGCGGAGCGTCGTGAAAGCGGCCATCGCCGCGCCTTTTACCCGAGGCCGGCGATCTCAACCGGCTCGGGATCGCCGGCCGGCTCGAATCCCATGATCCGCCCGTAGAAGTAGAGCTCGGCTTCGAGGCAGCGGATGTTGGTCTCCGCCTTGCGGAACCCGTGCTGCTCGCCCTCGAAGGCCAGGTAGGCGTGGGGGACCCCGTTCTGCGCCAGCGCCGCGACCATCGTCTCCGCCTGGTTCGGCGGCACCACCTCGTCCTCCAATCCCTGGAAGAGGATCACCGGCGAGCGCAGACGCTCGACGTGGTTGATCGGCGAGCGCTCCTTGTAGAGGTCGGCGCGCTCGGGATACGGCCCGATCAGCCGGTCGAGGTAGCGGGACTCGAACTTGTGGGTGTCGCGGGCCAGCGCCTCGGCGTCGGCGACGCCGTAATAGCTCGCCCCGGCCGCGAAGGCGTCGTGGAAGGTCAGCGCGCAGAGGGTCGCGTAGCCGCCGGCCGAGCCGCCGCGGATCGCCAGCCGCGCCCCGTCGGCCTCCCCCTGCTCGGCCAGGTACAGCGCCGCGTTGACGCAGTCCTCGGTGTCGACGACGCCCCAGGTGCCGCGCAGCTCGTTGCGGTACTCGCGGCCGTAGCCGCTGCTGCCGCGGTAGTTGACGTCGACGACGCCGATCCCGCGGCTGGTCCAGTAGATGAACTCGCGGCTGAGCGCGGGGGTGGCGTGGGAGGTCGGCCCGCCGTGGCTCTCGACGATCAGCGGCGGCAGTTCCCCCTCCGGCGCCGAAAAGCCGGGGTTGGCCGGGGGATAGAAGAAGCCGTGGGCGACCGCCCCGTCGCCGGTCGGGAACTCGATCGGCCGCGGCCGCGAGACGTAGGCCGGGTCGACCGGCTCCTCGCTGGAGGTGCGCACCACCTCGGTCTCGCCGCGGGCGACGTCGTGGAGGACGACCGCCGTCTCGCTCTCCGGGCTCGACGCGGCGAAGGCCACCCGCTCGCCCCGCGCCGCCAGCACCGGATAGCCGAAGGAGGTGAAAGGGAGGCCGAGGTCGGCGGGTTCCCAGCCTTCCGGCTGCAGCAGGAACAGCCGTTCCTCGGCCCCCTGGCAGCGGACGCAGACGATCGCCCCGCTGGCGAGGAAGGCGTAGGTGGCGCCGCCGAACAGCCATTGCGGGTGGGCGAAGTCGGCCTCCTCCTCGGTCAGCTGCACCAGCGCTCCCTCCTCGCCGCTGAGCTCGGCCCCCGGCTCCCGCGCCCGGTACAGGTTCCACCAGCCGTCGCGGTCGGAGACGAAGTACAGCTGCCCGTCCGGACCCCACTCGGGCTGGAACACCGACTCCTCGGCGCCGCCGGCGACCAGCCGCTCCTCGCCGCTGTCGGCCAGCGGCGCGACCCAGAGCTCGGTCCCGTCCCAGGGCATGTTCGGGTGGTCCCAACAGGTCCAGGCGAGCCAGTGGCCGTCGGGGCTGACCCGCGGGAAGGAGTAGAAGTCGCGCCCAGCGGCCAGCACCTGCGGCTCGGCAGACCCGTCGAGCGGCAGCGAGACGATCTCGTTCACCGGTTCCCCCTCGCCGTGCGTTTCGCGCACGCAGACGAGCCCGACCCCGTCCGGCGTAGGTCGCATGTCGGCGTAGTGCAGCGCTGCCCCGGCGGCCGGTTCGGGCGAGATCGCCACCGGCTCCTCTCCCAGCCGCAACCGGTAGAGGCGCTGGTCGGCGAAGTCGACGTAGACGACGAGGTCGGCCTCGACCAGGCACCAGGCGCCGCCGCCGTACTCATGCACCCGGGTCCGCACGTTGGCCGCCGCCGGCGTCGCCTCCTCCGGCTCGCCGCCGTCAGGCCGGCGCATCAGCGCCACCCGGCCACCCTCGTCGGGCCGGCCCTCGGCCCACCAGACGGCGCCGTCATCGGCGATCGCCGCCGCCCCCAGCCGCCGCCCCGCCCGCGCCACCGTCGCCGCCTCGATCGGCGAGGACCAGGAGCCGTAGGGGGCGACGGTCGCCACTACTCGGGGACCTCGACCTCGCGCAGCCGGTGGCTGTCGACGTCGTAGACGAAGCCGCGCACGACGTCGCGGTGGGGGAGGAAGGGGGAGGTGCGGACGCGGCGGATCGACTGCCGCACGTCCTCCTCGACGTCGGCGAAGGCCTCGATCGCGAACGAGGGCGCGATCCCGGTCGTCTCCTGCAGCTCCATCCGGAACCCGTCCTCGGTGATCTTTTGCATGCCGCAGTCGTCGTGGTGGATCAGCATCACCTCACGGGTACCCAGTCGCCGCTGCGATAGCGCCAGCGAGCGGATCACGTCGTCGGTGATGATGCCGCCGGCGTTGCGCAGCACGTGCGCCTCGCCATGCTCCAGGCCGAGGGCGGCGAAGACGTCGAGGCGCGAGTCCATGCAGGTAACGATCGCCAGGTGGCGCTGCGGTTCGACGTCGAGGTGCCGCGCGGCGAGGCCGTCGGCGAAAGTGCGGTTGTTGTCCAGCAGGGAATCGATCGTGTTCATGGCGCCGCAGCCTAGCCAGCGACGGTCCCTCGACGGCGTTTCCGTGCGCGTGGGGCGGGTAGCCGCCAAGCAGACGGACACCGCAGACGACCGATTAGCGAGAGGAATAGGAATGGAGTCGAGCACCACCGACAAGGGGATCTTCGGCGACGACGCTTCCGGCACCCGGGAAGAGATCGTCACCCTGCTGACCAAGGCCTACTGGATGGAGATCGAGACGGTGATGAGCTATCTCTCCGCTTCGACCAACCTCGACGGCGTCCGGGCCCAGGAGATCCGCGAGTCCCTGGCCGAAGACATCAAAGAGGAGCTCGGCCACGCCGAACAGTTCGCGGTCCGGATCAAGGAGCTCTACGGCGTCGTCCCCGGCTCTGAGGCCTTCGCCCCCGAACAGAGCTTCCTGCAACCGCCCGAACACCAGACCGACGTGATCCACGTGATCCGCGGCGTGATCGCGGCCGAGAGCGGCGCGATCGAGCACTACACCCACATCATCGAGATCACCGACGGCGTCGACCCGGTCACCCAGGACATGGTGATCGCGATCCTCCGCGACGAGCAGGGGCACCGCCGCCTGTTCGAGGGCTTCCTGCGCGAGTACGAATTCGAAGGCAAAGCGTAGGGGCGCCGCCTGCGGCGAAGCCGCGCTGTTATGCGCTACCTCCACCTCTGCGCCCACGAGCAGTTCCCGCCCGAGCAGCTGCTGCGCCAGGCGGTCGCCGCCGAGGCGGCCGGGTTCTCGGGGATCGGCTGCAGCGACCACCTGCAGCCCTGGTGGGAGCCGGGCGAGGCCGGGCACGCCTGGGTCTGGCTCGGCGCCGCGGCGCAGGCGACCGAGCGGGTCAGCTTCGGGACCGCGGTCACCCCGCCAGGACCGCGCTACCACCCGGTCCTGATCGCCCAGGCCTGGGCGACGATGGAGCTGATGTTCCCCGGCCGGCCCTACCTTGGCGTCGGCTCCGGGGAGGCGTTGAACGAGGTGCCGCTGGGCGCCCGCTGGCCTTCGCCCGGCGAAAAGGTCGAGCTGATGGAGGAGGCGCTGGCGATGATTCGCGCTCTCTGGGACGGCCAGCGGCTGAGCGGAGAGGGCAAGTACTTCTCCACCGATCGCGCCTTCGTTCACTCCCGGCCCGAGAACCGGCGGCCACCGATCTACGTCTCCGCCTTTGGGCCGAAGGCGGCGGCGGTGGCGGGCCGCCAGGGCGACGGCCTCTGGACCCTCGCCGACCCCGACTCGGCGCCCGACCTGATCGACGCCTATCGGGGCGCCGCCGAGGACGCCGGCCGCGAGCCCGGCGAGATCGTCCTCCAGGCCGCCTTCTCCTGGGCCGAGAGCGACGAAGCGGCGCTGGAGGGCTGCCGGGTCTGGAAGGGCTCGCAGCCGAAAGAGTTCTACCGCGACGACTGGCACGACCCGGCAGCGATGCAGGAGGAGGCGGAGCGCCAGGTCTCCGACGAGGACCTCAAGCAGGCGCTGATCGTCGCCGCCGACCCCGACGCGCACGTCGAGCGGATCCGCGAGGTGGAGAAGATGGGAGCGACCACGGTCGCCCTGATGAACAACTCCGGTGCCGACCCGCTGGCGGCGATCGACGTCTACCGGGATCGCGTGCTGCCGCAGCTCATCGCCTAGGCTGCGACGCGATGGCTACCGCCAACGACGTCCAGATCCGGCCGGCGACGGAAGCCGACGTCCAGCTGCTCTTCGACCTGATTCTCGAGCTGGCGAGCTACGAGAAACTCGGCGAGGCAGTCGCCGGCGACGCCGAGACCCTGCGCCGCTCGCTGTTCGAGCGCGAAGCCGCCGAGGCGCTGCTGATCGAGACCGCCGGTGGCGAAGCCGTCGGCTACGCGATCTTCTTCACCAACTTCTCGACCTTCGAGTGCCGGCCGGGGATCTGGCTGGAGGACGTCTACGTGCGGCCCGAGCATCGCCGCGGCGGCATCGGCCTGGCGGTGATGGAGCATCTGGCGCAGATCGCCGAGAAGCGCGAGTACACGCGGCTCGAATGGTGTGCTCTGGAGTGGAACGAGCCGGCGCTCGACTTCTACGAGGGGATCGGGGCGCGGCGGCTGGATGACTGGCGGATGCTGCGGCTGGAGAAGGAGGGGATTCGTAGGTTGGCTGAGGGGGAGGGGGAGGGGTGACCCGCGCCAGACACATCTCGCCAATGGCTCGATGTTGAGTGTCTGGCGCGGGTCACCCCGCCCCCTCTGCTCGCCGTAGTAGAAGCTCCTTCTCCTGTGTGTTGCCGGTCAGGCTCGCGGCCTTTTTGAATTCAGCTGCTGCCTCCTCGTGGCGGCCTGCTTTTTCCAGTAGGTCGCCGCGGACGCTGGGGAGTAGGTGGTAGCTCGCGAGCTCCTTCTCGTCTTCGATGGTTTTGAGGAGTTCAAGGCCCGCCTCTGGCCCGAAGGCCATGCCCAGCGCCACCGCTCGGTTCAGCTCGACTACCGGCGAGGGGGCGATTTGGGATAGGGCGTCGTAGAGGGCGGCGATCCGCACCCAGTCGGTTTCCTCGGCCCGGATCGCGGCCGCGTGGCAGGCGGCGATCGCCGCCTGCAGGCCATAGGGGCCGAGCGGGCCGGGCAGCGCTTCGGCCCGCTCCAGCGCCCGCCGGCCGCGGACGATCAGCAGCGGGTCCCAGCGGCCGCGGTCCTGGTCGAGCAGCAGCACCGGCGCCCCGCCGGGCCCGCGGCGGGCGTTGTTGCGAGATGCCTGGATCTCCATCAGCGCCACCAGCCCGTGAACCTCCGGCTCGCGCGGCGCCAGCTCGGCGAGGATCCGGCCCAGCCGCAGCGCTTCCTCGCAGAGGTCGGTGCGCAGCCAGTCCTCGCCGGCGCTCGCCGCGTAGCCCTCGTTGAAGATGAGGTAGATCACTTCCAGCACCGAGGGCAGCCGCTCGCCGAGCTCCGCCCCTCGCGGCACCTCGAACGGCACCTTGGCGTCGCGCAGGGTCCGCTTCGCCCGCACCAGTCGCTGCGCCACCGTCGCCTCAGGGACGAGGAAGGCGCTGGCGATCTCCGGCGTCGTCAGTCCGCCGAGCAGACGCAGCGTCAGCGCCACCCGCGCCTCGCGCGAGAGCAGCGGGTGGCAGCAGGTGAAGATCAGCGCCAGCAGGTCGTCGCCGATCTCGTCGTCGGCCGCGGCCTCGAAGTCGGAGCGCTCCATCGCGAACAGCGCTCCGGTGTCGTGGGCGACCTCTTCGCGCTTGCGCTCGTAGGTCTTCTCCCGCCGCAGCCGGTCGATCGCCCGGTTCTTCGCCGTCGCCATCAGCCAGGCGCCCGGGTTGTCCGGGACGCCGGACTGCGGCCACTTCTCCATCGCCGCGACCAGCGCGTCCTGCGCCATGTCCTCGGCTAAACCGACGTCGCCGGTCATCCGCGCCAGGCCCGCGATCAGGCGGGCGGACTCGATCCGCCAGACCGCCTCGATCGCGCCCGTGGCCTCGGTCACCGGTTCTGCCTCAGGGACCCTCGTAGGCGTCCTGCACCTCCTGCGGGAAGTCCTCCATCTCGAAGATGCGGCGGACCTCGATCCGGCAGTTGCTGTCGGGGCAGCGGCTCGCCCACTCCAGCGCCTCCTCCTTCGAGCGGGCCTGGATCAGCCAGTAGCCGCCGACGACCTCCTTCGCCTCGCTGAACGGCCCGTCGGTGATCGTCGCTTTCCCGTCCGCGTCGAAGCTGACGCTGCCACCGTCGCTCGGCGGCCGCAGCCCGTCCAACGCGAGCAGCATCCCGGCCTTCTGCAGCTCCTCGTTGTAGCGGCCCATCGCCGCCACGGCCTCGGGAGTCGGATTCCAGTCCGCCTCCTCGATCTGCGGGTACATCAACATCATGAAACGCATCCGGTCCTCCTTCGTCGCGGGCGGCGCTCCCGCCCTTTTACCTCAACGACGAACGGACCCGGGCGAAATCGACACGGCCCGCGATTACTCGTCGCGCGGGGTGATGCGGAAGATCGAGACGACCTCGGCCTGGTGGGCCTCGGGGTGGGCGACGTAGGCGCTGGGGCCGCCGCCGAACCAGCCGGAGGCTTCGTTGTCGCCGACGAAGATGCCGGGATGGCGGTTGCCGTCGCCGTCCTGGACCCAGACCTTGTCGCCCTCGCGGAAGCCGTGCTCGATCGCGTCCTCGCTCATCGGCCGCAGTCTATTTGCCCGGGCAAGGGCCGAGGTGTCGCAGCTTGCGGCGGTAGACCCGCATCGAGGCGTGGCGCCAGTCGCCGTGCGTCTGGCGGCGCAGGCTCGGCACCCGCTCGTGGTGGTAGGGGGAGCTGAGGCTCTCGGCGTGGCCGATCACGTCGCGGACCCGGATCCCGAACCGGCAGCGCAGCCAGCGGGTGAGGTGCAGCGAGGCACGCAGCGCCCGCCGGTTGCCGAGCACGTCGCCGTCGCCGTAGCCGACGTGCTCGATCCCGATCGCCGTCCAGTTGAGCCCGACCGTGTGCCGGCAGCGGGTGCGGAGGTTGACGAGGCGGAAGATCCGCCCGGAGCCGGAGACGACGAAGTGCGAGCAGACGTTGGGCAGCTCGTGCAGCTCGGGATCGGGATGGTCGGGGGCGAAGGCGTTGCGCACGGCGGCGGCGCTGCCCGCCTGCGCCATGTGCTCGACGATCACCCGCGGGTGGCGCAGGCGCCAGGTCCGTTCCCCGTAGTGGCGCTCCGAGTAGGCGGCCATCTCGTGCTTGCGTTTGGCGCCGTAGGGGATCGGCCAGGGGTGGATCGGCGGGGGCGGAGGAGCGGGGCTCGTCAGCCCCGCGAGGGCGATCGCGATCAGCGCCGGCAGCACCGCCTCAGTTTCGCCGAAACCGCACTGGGTAGCTCAATCGGGTCCAGATACCGAAAAAACAGGAGGCGCGATTCGCGATGGCGGATTTGAACGAGCGTGACGCGAAGTTAGTCCAGTACCTGAGCGAGGCATACGGCAAGGAGCGCGAACTGGAGGCCGCCTTGGGGGCCCACATCGCGATGACCGTCAAAGGCCCGTACAAAAAACGACTTCAGCAGCACCTGAAAGAGACGAAATCCCACGCCAAACAGGTCGAGCGGCGAATCAAACAGCTCGGCGGCGGCGGACAGACGCTGCAGAGCGCGGTCGGCAAACTGACCGCGGTGGCGAAGGGGCCCTTGCATGCGGTCCGCGGCAGCGGCGAGCAGGAGAAGATGCTGAAGAACGCCAAGACCGAGTACTTCAACGAGCACGAGGAGATCGCCACCTACCTCGCGATCGAGACCCTGGCCGAAAGGGTCAAGGACTCCGAGACGGCGAAACTGGCGCGGGCGATCCGGCGCGAGGAGGAGCGGATGGCCGGCTTCCTCCAGAACCAGATCAAGGCGCTGAGCGGCGCCGTGGTCCGCGAGGAGATCCCACCGGCGCTGCGTCGCGGCGGCTCGGCGAAAAAACCGCGGAAAGCGGCGAAGCGGCCGACGGCGAAAAAAGCGCCGGCGAAACGCAAAAGCCCGGCGAAACGGAAACCGGCGAAACGGAAAAAAGCGGCGGCGAAACGCTAGGCGCTGACGGCGACCTCCCGGGCCACCTCGGCTTCTTCCGAGGTGGCCCGAGGCCGGAGGGCGAGCAGGACCAGGTCGTCGCGGAGATGCCCGGCGCTGCGGCCGACGGCGTCGGCCCGCAGCCGCGCGGTCATCTCCTCCAGCTCGAGCCCGGAGAGGGCCTGCGTCATCTCGGCGAATGCCTCCGGCCCCTGGTGTGAGAGCGCCGGTCCGGCCTCGAGCCAGCCGTCGGTGCAGAGGGCGAGGGTGTCGCCGGCGCCGACCCTGACCTCGTGCAGCTCCACGTTCGCCTCGCGCCAGGCGCCCAGCACCGTGCCGCCGCCGAGCAGTTGCGCTTCCTGCTCGCCGGTCAGCGCCGCCGGCGGGTGCCCAGCGGAGGCGAGAGACAGGCACCAGCCCTCCTCGTCCTCGCGCAGGTGGGCCAGCATCGCGGTGGCGAAGTCGTTGAGGCTGTCGCCGCTCAGCAGCAGCTCGTTGACCCGCCGCAGCACCTCGTCGGGCTCTGAGATCTCCTGGATCAACCCCCGCACCGAGTGGCGCAGCGCCACCGAGACCCCGGCCGCGGTGCTGCCCTTGCCGGCCACGTCGCCGACCAGGATCCAGCAGCCGCGCTCGCTGGGGATCACGTCGTAGAGGTCGCCTCCCACCTCGATGCCCTCGCCCGCCGCCTCGAAGACGACGGCGATGTCGAGGCCGGGCACCTCGGCCGGCCGCGGCGGCCTCAGTCCGCGCTGCAGGTTCTTGGCGATCTGGTCGCGCTCGCGGTAGAGGCGGGCGTTGTCGAGCGCCAGCGCCGCCCGCTCGCCCAGCTCGGCGAGGAAGTCGAGATCGCCCTGGTCGTAGCGCAGGTCGCCGTGGGCGTGGAGGAAGGAGAGGGCGCCGAGGGTGCGGCCGCGCGCGACCAGCGGCACCACCGCCGCCGAGTTGTATCCGGCGTCGTTCATCAGCTGCAGGTGGTCGCTGTTCTGCGAGACCTTGTCGACCACCTCCGGCGCCTTCAGGTCGCGCCAGACCATCGGCTGGTTGAGCCGCAGCACCTGCGCGACCGGGTGCTCGCCGCCGGGGTCGAGCGGCTGCTCGCGCCGGATCCGTTCCAGCCGCGCCGCCATCTCCGGGTCGGCGCCGGCGACGACGCTGTCGCCGAGCCAGCCGTCGTGGCGGCGGAAGTCGATCAGGCAGAGCTCGGCCAGCTCCGGGACCGCGGTGGAGACGATCGTCCGCGCCGTCTCGGTCGGGTCGAGCGAGCTGTCGAGCAGGCGGCTGGCGGCGACGAGGAAGTCCTGGGCGCGCCGCCGGCGCATCTCGGCGGTGATGTCGCGGGCGACGACCGAGGCGCCGATCAGGCCGCGCAGCGGGCTGCGGATCGGCGAGACGGTGAGCGAGACGGCGATCCGCGAGCCGTCGGCGCGGATCCGCTCGGTCTCGAACGTCTCCAGCCGTTCGCCGCGCTTGATCCGGTCGAGGATCGCCTGCTCCTCGTTCTTGTGGTCGGGCGGCACCAGGAAGGAGATGTGGCGGCCGATCGCTTCTTCGGGGGTGTAGCCGTAGAGGCGGCTGGCGGCCGGGTTCCAGGTGGTGACGATCCCGTCCAGGTCCTTGCTGAGGACCGCGTCTTGCGTCCCGCGTACCACCTCGGCCAGGTGCTGGCGGAAGCGCTCGGCCTCGGCGCTCTTCGCCTCCGCCCGCCGCCGGGCGATGAAGGTGCCGAGCTGGTCGGCGAAGCCGGCGAGCAGCGCCATCAGCTCCTCCGACTGGGGGTTGAAGGAGCGGGTGTGGAACTCGGCGACCGCCAGTACGTTCTCCGGCGCCCCGGTCGGCACCGGGATCGCCAGCGCCGCCTCCAGCCCTAGTTCGGCGGAGACTTCGAAGCGCGGCGTCGGCGTCGGGTAGGCGCGGTAGTCGGGCGCCAGGGCGATCTGCCCGCTCGCCCAGGCGTCGCCAGGCAGGCCGGTGCCGCGCGTGAAGTCGATCTCGCGGCTGCGGCGCCAGAGCGGCCGGGCGTCGAGGTCGTGGGTGCTCCACCCGGAGACCAGGCGCAGCGGCGACTCCTCGTCGACCACCTCCCACAGCGCCCCCGCCTCCCAGCGCAGCAGGCCGGCGACGATTGCGAGAAACCGGGGGGCGACCTGGTCCAGGGAGTCGCCTTCGATCAGTCGCGCCGCGAGCTCTCGCTGGCTCTCCAGGTAGCGCCACAGCTCCAGTTCCTGCGGCTCGGGCATCGCGGTCACTCTTGCAGGCTCGACCCTGCGATCAGCGCCGTCCGGCGACGCAGGAGTGACAAGTTGCGCGTGGATCGTTTTTCCCCATTGGCCCAAGGGTAGTCGAGCGCCCAACGGGGTTAGACAGATTGGAGAAGGGCATGTTTCGGTGTGACAACTGCGGTAGCGGCTACTCGGCCCAGGCGGCGGGTTCATGGACCTGCTGCCCCCGCTGCATGGCGAAGGACAGGGTCCAGGTCCCCCTCACCTTCGAGCTCGGCTGGCGTCGGCCGGAGGGGGGAACCGAATCCAAGTCCCCCGCTCCTGGAATGGAGGAGGCGCGCCCAACCGCCTTGCGTTGACGGTTAAGGCGGGCGCGGCCTCGGGTAGTCGGAAAGGGATACGAAACCAGCCACGAGAAGGAGGAGAGCCGGATGTCCGACCGGTTGGAAGGCAAGAGAATCGCGTTCCTTACCGCCAACGAGGGGGTCGAGCAGATCGAGCTGACCGAGCCGATGCGCGCCGTCCGTGAGGCGGGTGCCGACGCCGAGCTGCTGGCTCCCGAAAGCGGCGAGGTCCAGGCCTTCAACCACCTCGACAAGGGGGACACCTTCGAAGTGGACCGGGTGATCGGCGAGGTCGATCCCGCCGAATACGACGGTCTGGTTCTCCCCGGCGGGGTCGCCAATCCCGACCAGCTGCGCACCAAACCCGAGGTCCTCGACTTCGTCCGCGCCATCTTCGAGGCCGGCAAGCCGGTCGGCGTGATCTGCCACGGCCCCTGGACCCTGATCGACGCCGGATTGGTGGATGGACGCACGCTCACCTCATGGCCGAGCCTGGAGACCGATCTGCGCAACGCCGGAGCCCACTGGGTCGACGAGGAAGTGCACGTCGACCAGGGCCTGGTCTCGAGCCGCAAGCCCGACGACCTCGACGCCTTCAACGCAAAGATCGTCGAGGAGTTCGCCGAGGGCGTCCACGACGGCCAGCAAGCGAGAGCGAAGGTCGCCTGAATCGCAACGATGAGAGGAGGCCATCGATGCCACCGCGAGGAGTGAAAAAAGGCAGCAAACGCGACCGCCAGTACAAACACATCAAAAAGAGCGAGAAGGAAGCGGGCCGCTCGACCAAACGGGCCGAGGAGATCGCCGCCCGCGCCGTCAACAAGGAAAAGGCGCGATCCGGCGAAACGAAAGGCTAGTTGCGGCGCAGCGGCGAGCGGGAGGTGATCCCGAAGAAGTTCTCGATACCGCCGCCGCGGGAGCCGCTACCGACCAGTTCCAGGCAGCCGCAGCGGAGCAGAGTGCTGGCGTGGTAGGCGATCACGCCGGGGCTCTTGCCGATCTCCTGCGACAGTTCCACCGGGCTGGCGATCCGACCCTCCAGCTTTTCGAGGATCTCCACCCGAACCGGGTGCGAGAGAGCGTTGACCAGTTCCTGGTCGGGCCGGGGCGGCATCAGGGAAACCTCCCCGATTCTGCCTCCGCGGCCAAGCTCAATTCTTGGAGGAACCTGCAAATAGCGAGCCGAAATCGAGCGTCTCGATCGTTTCCACCACCTGCACGGCGCCTGCCTCACGAAGCTCGGCCTCCGAGAACCCGCCGGTGAGCACCGCCAGCGTCGGCAGCCCGGCCGCCTTCGCCGCCTTCACGTCCCAGACCGAGTCGCCGACCATCACCGAGGGGTCGTCGCGGCCGGCTTTCTCCAGGGCGGCGTTGACGAGATCGGGGTCGGGCTTGGTGTTCTCGACGTCCGACGCGGTCGTCCAGCCGTCGACCAGCTCGCGCGCGTCGAGCAGGTCGAGGTAGTGGTCGACCTCTTCCTGCTTGGCCGAGGAGGCGAGGATCACCGTCGCCCCTTCGGCGCGCAGCTGCTCGATCAGATCCCGCGCCCCCGCCATCGGCTCGACTTCGCCGATCAGCTCGCCGTAGGCCTCGGCCTCGGCGGCCCGGATCTCCTCGCCCTGCTCGGCCGCCGCCCGCTCGCCGATCAGGGCGTCGAGGATCTGGTCCCCGCCCATGCCGATGTGGCGGTGGACCTTCCACATCTGCACCGCGTGCCCGTGGGCGTGCAAGGCCCGGTGCCAGGCCAGCGCGTGGTGGTAGTTGGTGTCGACCAGGGTGCCGTCGACGTCGAGGATCGCGTTCATCCGCATAGTCGGTGTCCTCGCGGGTAGGAATCGGGCATGACAGCAATCAAGAGGGCAGCTACCCGAAAGGCCGCGAAAGCAGCCGCCAAGCACACCGCCCACGGCACCGTCTCGAAGCTGAGGCGGGACCCGATGAGGGCCGCGACCCTGCTCGGTCTGGGAGGCGCGATCGGCGCCGTCGCCGGCTGGGTCGCCGGTCGCAGCGCGGCCGGAACCGCCTCGGTCAGCACCGGCCCGTAGCGGCGCCGACCGAGGAACATCGAGTTTCGTGCCTGGGCGGCGGGGGTATCCGGCCGCCATGTACCTGATCCCCATTGCCCTGATCGTCCTGCTGGCCCTGATCGCGGTCGCCTGGTCGCCGATCTTCGCCCTGATCTTCTTCGTGATCGGCTTCGTCGCCTTCCTCGTCTACGCCGGGATGGCCCGGCGCGCCGACGAGAAGCTGGCCCCGCCCGAGCGCCCCGGCCGCCAGCCCCACCATGAGAATGAGATCCCCACCGGCGCCTGGGGAGAGAGGCGGCAGTGATGGCGGAGACCGATCCACAGCGCGACCCGATCGCCGACGAAGAGGCGGAAGCGGCGGCGGCAGAAGCCGCCGAGATCGGCGGGCCGGCGCCGGACGACCCCGTAGTGGACCCTGCTCAACGGCCGCTGGTCGAGGGCGGGGAGGGCGAGGCCGAGGGGTTCGAGCTGGCCGAGGAGGAGCTGGTTGACAACGCCGAGCACGGCGACGAAAAACGCTTCCCCGACCGCGACGCCGGTTCGCCGGAGGAGCCCAGCGACAGCGAGTACGGCGAACCGGACCAGGCAATACCCGACGACGAGTAGGAGGCCCGCCATGTCACGCCGCGTGATCGCGATCCTCACCGACAACCTCCACGGCTCCGAGCCGGTGGAGGAGATCCTCGCCAACGCCGACCAGGACGGCGTCGAGCTGCGCGTCGTCGTCCCGGCGACGGAGGCGAACGCCCTGCGCCACACGCTCGGCGACATCGACGAGCCGAAGCACGAAGCCGAGGAGCGACTGGAGCGGGCTCTGGGCACGCTGCGCGATAACGGAATCAAAGTCAGCGGCGAGGTCGGCGACCCAGACCCGGTCCAGGCCGCGCAGGACGCGCTGCTGAAGTCTCCCGCTGACGAAGTCCTGATCTTCGAGCACTGCGAGGAGCAGTCGAGGTGGTACGAGGAGGGGCTGCTGGAGAAGGCGCAGGAGGGGATCGAGCCGCCGCTACGGGTGGTCGTGGTCGAGACCGGCGACGACGATCGTCCCGACCACGTCGTCAAGGTCGAGGAGACCGGGCGGGGGACGATCAACCCGATCGCCGACAAGGAAGTCGGCGGCGGCGCCTACGTACCGGGGATGACGCGCGCGGACTTAGCCGGCATCGTCGCCGGCATCGCCGGCACCGTGATCGTCGCCGTCCTGGCCGCGGCGGTCGCCGGCGGCAACGGCCACGAGTCGGGCTGGGAAGCGGTGGCGATCCTGATCGCGATCGGCGTCGCCCTCGCGAACCTCGCCCACGTCGTCGGCATCACCCTGTTCGAGGCCGTCGCCTACCGCGGGGGCTTCGCCAAGTTCTTCCGCACCCTCGCTCTGGTGTTCACGCCGCTGGCGAGCGTCATCAACACGGCGATCCTGATCTTCGCCTAGCGAAGCTCGGTGAGCGGAGCTCGTTTTAAGGGTGGCGGCTTTCGGCCGTCGAGGGTTCGGAGCGGCGCAGCGCGTCGAGAACCTCTTCGGCCAGCTGCGATCCGTCGTCGGGCCGCAACGGCGTCGCGTTGACCCGGAAGACGACGTCGTCGCCGTCGAGTTCCTCCAGCGAGACGCTCGGCTTGTAGCGGGTGGGGACGGTGATCGCCTGCAGCAGGCGCTCCTCGATCTCCCGCGGGCTCGCGCCTGAGGGGAAGCGGACCCGGACGTCGACTTTGTCGGGCTCGCGCAGCGGCACGACGACGAGGCTGAGGAGGACGTTGTTGGGGACCATCAGCCGGTCGGCTCCCTGGCTGAGGGTCGTGTAGAAGAGGCCGAGGGAGGTGACCGTGCCCTCGATCGAGCCGGCGAGGGCGCCGCCGACGAGTCGAACCCGTTCGCCGACCCGGAAAGGCCGCGTGCTCTGCAGGACGATGCCGGCGAAGATGCCGCCCAGCGCCTGCTGCGCCGCGAGACCCAGCAACACCGCGGTGAAGGCGCCGCCGACGGCGAGGGTGCCGGCGTTGACGCCGGCGATCCGCAGGGCCAGGACCACGACCGCGGTCATCGCCAGCAGCCGGACGACGAATCCGGTGGTGCCTGCGGTCGCCGGGTCGAGCCGCCGGTAGAGCCTGGGGGAGAGCCCCCGCACCAGCCAGTGGACCGCGGCGGAGCCGACGATGATCAGGATCGCCACGGTCCCGACCCGGATCCACTGCCCGTAGCCGGGGGCGATCTGGTGGCGGTGGCCGTAGACGAACAGCGTCCCGACGATCACCAGCAGGGCAAGCAGCAGCCCGCCGAACTGGCGCTTGGAGAACCGCGGCGCCAGCTCGTCGCCCAATCCGAGCGAGTGCCAGGCGTGGCTGCGGGTCTCGAACAGCTCCCGGGGGAGCCGGGGACGGCGCGGGGAGGGGGACATCCAGTAGCGGTTACCCCGCCGCTGTCACTCCTACGCAGGCGGCTGGGCGGTGAGCGCCGAGATCGCTTCGTCCCGGGTCTGGTGAACCGGGATCGAGAGCTCGAGGCCGGTGATCTCCAGCACCCTGCGGACCTGGTCGTTCTGGCTGCAGAGCACCAGATTGCGGCCGTTTTCGCCGCCGTCGAGGCGCTGCCAGGCGCGGACGATCAGCGCGATCCCGGTGGAATCGATGAATTCGCACTGGGTGAGATCGATGAGTACCGAGCCCTTTTCGCTCTCCAGAGCCTGCTCCAGCGGAGCCTCCAGGTCGGGAGCGGTGCTGAGGTCGAGCTCGCCGCGGACGGAGATCGTCCGGACGCCGTGCTCGAGATCTCCCACTTTCACCTCGAACGGGGCTGGATTCACGGCACGATGCTACCGCAGCGTGACAGGAAGGCGCAGCTTGTTTTGCCTCTTGGAACCAGGGGTAGGCAGGCTTAGAAGAGAGGCAGCAGGTTATGCTCGCGCCTCTGCAAATCGAGCCTCGACCGGTTCTGAGGGCAGGCTGGAACCTTTGAATACCGCAATCAACGATCGCTCGGGGCTTCAAATGTCCCTCCCGGCCAGGGCTGAGAACGTCGCCGTGGTCCGCCACGCGCTCGCCGGACTGGCCGAAAGGCTGGGGATGGACGAGGCCTCCCTCGCCGATCTGAAGACCGTCGTCACCGAGGCCTGCATGAACGTGGTCGTCCATGCCTACGCCGGCAGCGAGCCGGGGCCGCTGGAGGTCGAGGCGGAGAGCGACCTCGAAGGGATCACGGTCGTGATCCGCGACCACGGCAGCGGGATCAGGCCCCGTCCCGACGTCGAGCGCCCCAGCCTGCGCATCGGGCTGACCCTGATCGCCGCGCTTTCCAGCAGCTTCGAGATCAAGGGCGGCGCCGACAAGGGCACCGAGATCCGCATGCACCTGCCGCTGCAGGCGCGCGAGGAGGGGACCAAAACCGGTTCCACCTTCACCGTGACCGCCGACGAGGAGACCCGGATCCGCGTTGGGCCGCCGGAGATCGTCGGCCCGGTCCTCAGCCGCGCCCTCTCCGCCTTGGCCGCCCGTCAGGACATCAGCGTCGACCGCCTCTCGGACACGATGCTGCTCAGCGACGCGATCTCGGCCCGCGCCCCGCAGGGCTTCACCGACGGCCACGTCTCCCTCAGCATCGCCGAGCTGCCGAAAGGCATCGAGCTCAAGGTCGGCCCGATGACCCACGGCGGCGCCGCCCGCCTGCGGGAAAGCTTCGAGCTGCCAGAGGTCGGCGGCTCGCTGGAGAAGCTGACCGATGAGCTGCGGATCGAGGACGGCGCCGAAGGCGAGTACCTCGTAGTCGCCATCTCCTCGCTCTCCCAGAACTGAGAAGCCGCGTCCAAGGGGGCCGTCGGCGGGGGGTCGCTGGGAGCACCTCCGCCGAGAGGATCGTGGTTGGGGCTGAGCCCCGAACCTCATAGGCTCGGCTCCATGCTGAGTACCCAGCGACCCCCCGCCGACGGCCCTGCGAGCGAGCTATGGGATTTCGCCCGAGGTGATGCCTTTTCTCATTCAGCTTTTGTGAGCTTGGCCGAGCTGGGACCCGTATGGGGGAGGGGGTGGGTGCCCCTTCCCGGGTACTCAGCATGGAGCTGGGCCGATCTGGTTCGGGGCGATAGCCAAGCCGCGCTTCACCCAGCGGAGGTGCTCCCGGGAAGGGGCACCCACCCCCTCCCTGCGTATGACCGCTCTTACTCGGCCTCGGCGGTGGCGTTGCTCTGCTCTGCCACCTCGTTCCGGATCCGCTCCAGGGTGCGGCGGAGGATTCGGGAGACGTGCATCTGCGAGTGGCCGATGCGCTCGGCGATCTGCGACTGGGTCAGATCCTCGACGAAGCGCAGCTGCAGGACCAGCCGCTCGCGCTCGTCGAGGTGGGGGAGGGCGCCCTCGAGGGCCAGCTTGTCCTCGATCAGCTCGTAGCCGGCGTCCTCGTCGCCGACCCACTCGGAGGCCGGCGATTCTTCGGAATCTTCGCCGCCGACCGGGCGGTCGAGCGAGAGCGGGCGCCGGTTGTGGTTTGCCTCCAAGACCTCGAGCACGTCGGTCGGGTCGACTTCGAGCCGCTCGGCGATCTCGCCGACCGATGGCGAGCGCTGCAGCTGCACGGTCAGCTCGGAGATCGCTTTCTCCACTTCGGCCATGCGGTCGTGCAGGCCGCGGGGCACGCGGACCGTCCAGACCCGGTCGCGGAAGTGGCGCTTCAGCTCGCCGAGGATGGTCGGCGAGGCGAAGGCGGTGAAGGGGGCGCCGCGGTCGGGGTCGAAGCGGTCGATCGCGTTGACCAAGCCGAGGCTCGCGACCTGCAGCAGGTCGTCGAAGGACTCGCTGGCGCCGCGGTAGCGCAGCGCCAGATTTTTCGCGAAGGGGAGGTAGCGGCGAACCAGCTCCTCGCGGATCGCCGGGTCGCGGTCTTTGACAAAGCGCTCCCAGAGCGCCCGCTCACTTGCGAGGCCCTCACCGGGGCCCGGGCTCTGCTGGTCGGTGCTTTTCCGCGTCTCGTCGCTGGTCACAACATGGATCGATCTATTAGGCGGCGATACCTATCCAACGTTGCTGCCCTGAGAGCGTCAGTCCGAAGCTGTGCAGCGGGACGGCTACGTTGCCGTCGTGTCAACCATAGCGAGATGAGAGGCCGGGTCCGACTGGTGGTGCGCTCATTCGGTGGAGCGGCACCGGACCCGGCGTGCGCGGGCGATCAAGAGGCCGGCTCGGCCTCGCTGTCCGGGGCTGGGGACTTGAAGTGGAGCATGATCACTTTGGCGAGCATGCTCTCCTCGTCGTTTGCGGCCAACCGCTCGGTGGCTTCGGCCTGGATCTCCAGCAGCCGGTCGAGGGCGCCCGCCAGGAGGTCAGCGGTGTCCTGCCAGCCTTTCTTGTCGACGACCATCGGGGTTCGGCTCAGGTGCCGGTCCTCGAGCTCGTCGAAGGTGCTCTTGTCCAGGGCCTCCTCGACGTCGTCGAAGGCCGACTTCAGCATCGCGCCGGACAGGCCGGGGCGAAGGCTTTTCGGCAGGCGGGCCCATTCGCTGTCGGTGAGGAACTGGCGGCGGGTGGCACGGTAGAAGTGCTCGGTGGCGCCGCGGCGCTGCTTGGTGTCAACGAGCTCGATGCAGTCGTATTTCTCGAGCACGCGGACGTGGTAGGCGACCAGGTTGAGGCTCTGGTCGAGCTGCTGCGCGAGCATGTTCGGGCTCGCGACCTTCTCGTTCAAAATGATCAGGATCTGCACCCGAAGGGGGTGCGCGAAGGCTTTCGCGACTACTTGTTCGACGCCCTCTTTTTTGTTCTTGGTCTTCGGCATGGCCTTTTCTCGGTTCGTTTCCAGGGGTTATGGCCGATAACAAGACTTTACACCTTGTCAATCAGGAAATTCACAACAGTCCCGCGTTTTCCGATTATTGACGAGTTTTGCTGCTCCCACCTTGATTGCTGGAATGATTTAAAGTATTAATCGCTCAGTCACTTTCGAGTGGCTGCTGCCACCAGCGCAGTTCTGGGAACCGAGGGGAGAGAAATGGGGGGAGGTGGACTCGTGAGGATTGAAATCGAGCGTGTAGCGCCCACTGCGATTAGCAAGGGCTCCTGAGCAAGGGGATATCCGGGGCGGTGATCGCGCGCCTGAGAGGCTTGGGGGGTGACTCCGTGGAAGCTGCCTCTCCTGGTTGCGGCGATCGCCGCCCCGGTCGTTCTCGGCTTCTACATCGGCGGCCCCGGCGCCGGTCTCGCGATGGGAGCTCTGGTCGCGGTGGCGATCGTCGTCCTCGCCGTGCGTCAGCGCCCTCGGGGGCCGATCGCGCCGCCCGAGCCGGAACTTGGGCATCGCACCCTGGTCGTCCTCGCCGCCCGTCTCGAGGACCCGGAGACGATCGAGCAGGTGGCGGCGGCGGTACGGCGGGAGGGCCCCGGCGAAGTGCTGCTGCTCTCGCCCGTGCGGATCGGGTTTCTCGATCGTTGGGCGTCCGACGTCGAGGGCGCGCGCGGCGACGCGCAACGTCGCTCGGTGATCGGCGTCGCGGCGCTGGCTGCGGCGGGCATCGAGGCCGAGGCCCGGGTCGGGGACGAGGACCTCGTGCAGGCGGTCGAAGACCAGCTCGGCAGCTTTCCGGCTTCCCAGGTGATCCTGGTCAGCGCCCCGGGCGAGGCGGACCCCGGCGCAGCCGCGGCGGCAGACGAGCTGCGGTCGCGGCTGCGGGTCGGGTTCCGCTGGCTGGTTACCGATCCGCCAGCGCGCTGAAGCGCAGCGCGGCGCGAGTCGGGGTCACGAACTCCGTGCCCCGGTGCACCAGCCCATCGGCGGCGAGTTCCCGTAGCGCCCGTTCGAGCGCGTCGCGCTCGGCGAAGTCGCGGTCGCCGCCCATCTGCCGCCGCAGCTCCTCGAGCGTCAGCTGCGCCGGGTGCAGCTCCAGCAGCTGACGCAGCACCGCCGACTCGACCGCTTCGTCTTCGTCCCTGTTCGTCCCTCTCTCGATCGTCTCGTTCATCGCACTCCCTTGCCTTTCCCTGTCGAGCGCCTGCAGGTCCCACGGGGCTGGCACTTTAGGCAATTCGCAATCTACTGTCTGTAGATCTTCTGTCTACGAACCTCTGAACGAAGGGGAAGCTAGCCGTCCTCGCGGACGCCGCCCATCTCGGTGAAGACCGCGGTGGTGCCGCCGTCTTCGCGCTTCTCGTCGGCGATCACGTGGGAGACGGCGTTGATCAGCGCCAGGTGGGTGAAGGCCTGGGGGAAGTTGCCGAGGTGCTGCCCCGATTCGGCGTCGAGCTCCTCGGCGAAGAGGTCGAGCCAGCCGGCCGCCTCCAGCAGGCGTTCGCAGAGCTCGCGGGCGCGGCGTCGCTCGCCGATCTCCGAGAGCGCGGAGACCAGCCAGAAGGAGCAGATCAGGAAGGTTCCCTCCTTCCCGTGCAGGCCGTCGTCGGTCTCGTCGACCTTGTAGCGACAGACGAGTCCGTGCTCGGTGAGGTCGGCGGCGATCGCCTTGACCGTGGCGCGCACCCGCTCGTCGTCGGGCGGGAGGAAGCGGAAGAGCGGAATCAGAAGCAGAGAAGCGTCGAGGGCGTCGGTTTCGTAGTGCTGACGGAAGACGCCGTCGCGTACCCCGCGCTCGAGGATCTCGGCCTTGAACTCGTCGGCCTTCGCCTGCCAGTCGACCGCCAGATCCTCGAAGCCACCGATGCGGGCGAGGCGGGCGCCGCGATCGGCGGCGACCCAGATCATCAGCTTTGAGGAGACGTAGTGCTGGGGCTCGCCGCGGGACTCCCAGATGCCCTGGTCGGGGTGAGGCCAGGCCGCGATCGCCGCCTCCACCTGGTAGCGGATCAGCTCGCGGGTCGCCTGGGTGCCGCGGCCGCGCAGCGCCTTTTCGTGCAGGTAGACGGAGTCGAGGAGCGAGCCCCAGACGTCGTTCTGGCGCTGGTCGTAGGCGCCGTTGCCGATCCGCACCGGCTTCGCCCCGCCGTAGCCTTCGAGGTGGTCGAGCGTCTCCTCGGTCAGGTCCCGCTCGTGCCCGATCCCGTACATGATCTGCAGGTCCGGCCGGTCCTGGCAGACGTCGACGATGAAGCGCATGAAGTCCCGCGCCTCGTCGTCGAAGCCGAGGGTGTGCAGCGCCCAGAGGCTGAAGGTGGAGTCGCGGATCCAGCTGAAGCGATAGTCCCAGTTGCGCTCGCCGCCGGGGGTCTCCGGCAGCGAGGTCGTGGGGGCGGCGACGATCGCCCCGGTCGGCGTGTAGGTGAGCCCCTTGAGGACGAGCGCCGAGCGCTGCAGGTGGATCCGCCAGGGATGGTCGGGGAAGCTCCCGTCGCGCAGCCATTCGCGCCAGAACTCTTCGGTCGAGTCGATCCGCTCCAGCGCCTCGGGGGCGCTGCGCGGGCCGCCGAGGTCGCCGTCGCTCCAGGTCAGCGCGCAGAAGGCGGTCTGGTCTTCGCGCAGGGTGACGCGGCCACGGGCGTCCTCGCCGTCGAGCTGCAGGTGCATGTCGCTGGTCAGCATCAGCTCGGCGCCGCCGGCGGCGGTGGCCTTCGCTTCGCCCAGCTCGCCGCCGCTCCAGCGGGTCGCTTCGAGCCCGTAGCCGAAGCGCGGCGCGCACTCCATCTCCATCTCGACCTCGCCGTCGATGCAGGTCATCGTCCGCAGCAGCGAGCAGTCGTTCTCGTGCGCGGTCGCGGGCCGGCCGCGGCGGTCTCCGTCCTCGCCGGAGGCGGCCCAGTCGGCGATCGTCAGGGCGTCTTTGACCACCACCCAGCCGGTCTCGGTCACCCAGGTGGTCTCGATCACCAGCGTGCCGGGCTGGTAGCGGCGGCTGATCGGGACGATCACCCCCTGCGGCCGCAGCAGCATGTGCCCGGCGCCGCGGTCGAGCAGGGCGGCGAACGCGCTGGGGGAGTCGAAGCGGGGAAAGCAGAGCCACTCGACGCTGCCGCCGAAGGAGACGAGGGCAGCGGTGTGGCAGTCGGAAAGGAAGCCGTAGCTCCCGATCGGGGGGAAGCGATGGTTCTGGGAGCTCACGGACGAGCCAAGCTACCAGCGGGCTACGCTGAAATCGATGAACTTGCCGCTCGGCCACGTCGAGGCGACCTTCGCCCCGCTGGAGGTGCTGCCGCTGCTGATCGCCGCGGTCCTCTACGCGAAGCGCTCGACCACGCTGGCCAAGCGGGGGCGGCCGGTGCCGCTCTGGCGCCAGCTCTGCTTCGCCGGCGGGCTGCTGACGATCGCGGTCGCCCTCGTCTCCCCGGTTGCCCATATCGGCGAGGAGCTGGTGATCGCCCACATGGTCGAGCACCTGATGCTCGGCGACCTCGCCACCCTGCTCCTGGTCCTCGGCCTGACCGGGCCGCTGCTGCAGCCGATCCTCGCGATTCCCGTCTTCGACCGGCTGCGGATCCTCGCCCACCCGCTGGTCGCCTTCCCGCTCTGGGCGCTGAACTTCTACTTCTGGCACATCCCGGCGCTCTACGACGCTGCTTACGGCGGCGCGGCGGTGCACCTGATCGAGCACGCCAGCTTCATCTTCTTCGGCTGCCTGATGTGGATGCCGATCTTCGGCCCGCTGCCGAAGCCGACCTGGTTCACCGCCGCCTGGAAGGTCGGCTACGTGGTCGCGGTCCGCTTCGCCGGCGCGATCCTCGGCAACGTCCTGATGTGGTCGGGGTCGGTGCTCTACCCGAAGTACGCAGCCGGCGAGGCTTACTGGAACCTCAGCCCCCTGGCCGACCAGAGCACCGCCGGGGTGGTGATGATGGTCGAGGGGACCTTCCTCGGCCTCGGGCTGCTGGCCTGGGTCTTCTTCGAGGTCTCGCGGGAAGGGATCGAGAAGCAGCGCCTGCTCGATCTCGCCTTGGAGCGGGGGGTGGAGCTGGACGAGGCGCGGGCGCAGCGCGCGGTCGCCGCCGGTCAGGCCGAGCGCCTGGAACGGCAGCTGACCGGCGCCGGGGAGGCCCGTGAATAACGCCGCAGAGCGGGCGCGGGCGTGGCTGGTGACGGGGCCGGTCGGGCGGGGCCTCGCCTTCGCGATCGACTTCGCGGTGGCGCTGCGGACGATGCTTGGGCAACGTCGCTAGATTCACCCGTCCATGCAGACCACCCTCAAGGAGCTCCCCAACTCACGTGTCGAGGTCGCGGTCGAGGTGCCGGCCGCCGACGTCGAGAAAGCGACTTCCCGCGCCGCCCGCGCGATGGCGAAGGAAATGCGGATGCCCGGCTTCCGCGCCGGCAAGGCGCCGCCCTCGCTGGTGATCCAGCGGCTCGGCTTCGGCCTGGTCCTGCAGGAGGCGATCCGCGACGCGCTGCCCGAGTGGTACGAACTGGCGCTGTTCGACGCCGGCGTCAGCCCGATCGGCGACCCCAGCATCGAGATGGTCTCCACCCCCGAGGACGAGGGGGAGGGGCTGGAGTTCAAGTTCGAGGTCGGCGTGCGGCCCGAGGCCAAGCTCGGCGAGTACAAGGGGCTCGAGGTCGGCAAGGAGGAGAAAGAGGTCCCCGACGAAATCGTCGACACCGAGGTCGAGCGCGTCCGCGAGGGTTTCGCGCGGCTGGAGCCGGTCGAGCGCGAGGCCGCCGACGGCGACTCGCTGCTGATCGACTTCGAGGGCTTCCTCGACGGCGCGCCTTTCCAGGGCGGGGCCGCCGAGGACTACCTGCTGGCGCTCGGCTCCGGGTCGCTGATCGAGGGCTTCGAGGAGCAGCTCACGGGCGCCAAGGCCGGCGAGGAGCGCGAGATCCAGGTCACCTTCCCCGCCGACTACCAGGCCGAGCATCTGGCGGGCGAAGACGCGGTCTTCAAGGTCAAGGTCAAGGAGGTGCGGGAGAAAGTCCTGCCCGAGCTCGACGACGACTTCGCCTCAGACGCTTCGGAGTTCGACACGCTGGAGGAGCTGCGCGACGACATCCGCGAGAAAGTCGGCGCGGCGCTGGGCAGCCGGGCCGAGGAGGACTTCAGGGTGGCGGCGATCGACGCGGCGGTGGCCGAGGCGACCGTCGAGGTGCCCGAGGAGCTGGCGACGGGGCGGGCGACCGAACGCTGGGAGCGGATGGAACGCCAACTCGCCGGCCGCGGCATGGACCCCAACCAGTTCCTGCAGATGCAGGGCAAAACCCGCGACGAGCTGATCGAGGAGACGAAGGAGGACGCGGCAAAAGAGCTGCGGCGCGAGGCCGTCGTCACGGCGATCGCCGAGGCGGAGGCGATCGAGGTCTCCGAGGAGGAGATGGTCGAGGCCCTGGAGCACAGCGCCGAACACGAGCGGACGACGCCGGAGAAACTGCTGGAGCGGCTGCGCGAGAGCGGTCGCGACGCAATGATCCGCGAAGACCTGCGGGCCCGCAAGGCGATCGAGCTGGTCGCCGAGGCGGCCAAGCCGATCCCGAAAGAGGAGGCCGACGCGCGCCAGGGGAAAGCCGAGGCCCGCGAGAAACTGCTGGCGCCCGAGGAGGGCAAAGCCAAATCCGGCGAGCTCTGGACCCCGGGTGGCGAGTAGGTCAGAGCGCCTCTATAGAGTGCGGGCGATGAGCCCTCTGATCCCGATGGTGGTCGAGCAGACGTCGCGCGGCGAGCGTGCGTTCGACATCTACTCGCGCCTGCTCGGCGAGCGGATCATCTTCCTCGGCACCCCGGTCACCGACGACATCGCCAACCTGATCGTCGCCCAGCTGCTGCACCTGGAGTCCGAGGACCCCGACAAGGACGTCAGCCTCTACGTCAACTCGCCCGGCGGCTCGGTCTACGCCGGGCTGGCGATCTACGACACGATGCAGTTCATCAAGCCCGACGTCCAGACGATCTGCGTCGGCGTCGCGATGAGCATGGGGGCGCTGCTGCTGAGCGGCGGCGCCGCCGGCAAGCGGATGGCGCTGCCGAACTCGAAGATCCTCATCCACCAGGTCTCGGCCGGGTTCCAGGGCCAGGCCACCGACATCGAGATCCACGCCAAAGAGATCATCGAAGTCCGCCGCCGGCTCGACGAGATCATCGCCGAGCACACCGGTCAGTCGTTCGAGAAGGTCACCAAAGACACCGAACGCGATTACTTCATGAGCGCGGAGGAGGCGAAGGAGTACAACATCGTCGACCGCGTGATCGAGCACCACTGAAGCGCGCCTCGGTTCTCCTCTTTGCAGCGCTGGCGCTCCTTGCCGCTCCGGCCTCGGCTCAGATTGCCGGCAGCGGGGGAGGTGTTCCCTACTACGGCCACGTCTTTCCGGTCCAGGGGCCCCACGGTGTCCGCGGGGCGATCGGCGAGTTCCACGCGCCGCGTAGCGGCGGCCGCATCCACGAAGGCTTCGACGTCACCGCCGGATGCGGCACGCCCCTCGTCGCCGTCCGCAACGGCAAGGTGCTGCGCAGCGGCTTCGACCCCGTTCTCTACGGCTGGTACCTGCTGATTCACGGCGAAGGCGAGCGCCGTAGCTACTTCTACGCCCACATGCCGCGCCCGGCCCGCTTCCACGGCGGCCAGCGCGTCTGGGAGGGCGAGCGGGTCGGCTCGGTCGGCGAAACCGGCAACGCCGCCGGCACCGGCTGCCACCTCCACTTCGAGATCCACGTCGGTGACGTCCCGGTCGACCCGGAGCCCTCGCTGCGGCGCTGGGACCGCTACTCCTGAGTTTCCGGGTCCAGCTTCCGTTCGAACCAGAGGTCGGCTTTCGGGTTGTCGTTGTAGGCGGGCACTTCGCGGTAACCGGCGGCGCGGTAGAGACCGACGGCGGGGGTGAGGTAGTCGGAGGTGTCGAGGCGGACAGCCCTGCAGCCGTGCTCCGCCGCAACCTCGTCGAGCCGGGAGAGGATGCGGCGGCCGAGGCCGCTGCCGCGGAAGGCCGGCGCCACGTACATGCTCTTCACCTCGGCGACTTCGGTGTCGAGGTGGCGGACGCCACCGAGCCCGGCGGGTTCGCCGCCGACCGTGGCTAGGAAAAGGACGCCGTTGGGAGGGACCAGGTCCGCCGGAGGCCCGGCGGCGATCTCCTCGTCGAGGTCGATCCCGGCTTCTTCGCGGTCGTAGACCAGCGGCCCGTCGGCCTCGCGGACGAAGTCCGCGTAGAGCTCCCGCACCCGCGGATCGTCTCGGTCGACGGGGTCGAAGGAGAAGTCCACGAAGACGACGCTAACGCGTTGCAGAGATTCTCCAATCTGCGCGCGATGTGTGCGGTCACCTCTGGCAGCATCGTCCCCGTGACCCAGGAGGAACTAGAGGCTTCGCTGAGGGAATCGAGGGCAGGCATCGAAGCGGCGCGACGGAAGCAGGAGGAGGCAGTCGCGCGCCAAGAGGTGGCCACGGCGAAGTTGGAGGAGATAATCATCGAGGATCGGCGATGGGCCAATCGGATCCTCGCCGAACTGGATGACCAGCGGGACGAGCGCCGCGCTCTGCTGGAGGCGATCTTCAGGGTGATGGACCGACTGGATTAGACCCGCAGTTCGTAGCTGTACCACTCCGTGCGCTCGGCGCCGATCGAGTCGTAGAGGCGCTGCGCGGTCTCGTTGTCGGGGGCGGTGGACCACTCGACGAACGGGACCTCGCGATCGCGGGCGACCGCGGCGGCGGCTTCGATCAGCGCTCGGCCGACGCCCTGGCCGCGGGCCGATTCGTCGACGAAGAGGTCGTTCATCAGCACGCTCTCGCAGGCCTCCAGCGAGCTGAAGTGCCAGTAGAGGCAGGCGTAGCCGACCAGTCGCTCCTCGCTGCGGGCGCCGAGCAGGAGACCGTCCTCGCTCGGGCCGAGGAAGCGGCCGAAGAAGGTGCGGTTGCGCTCATCGTCGACGTCCTCGACTTCGTAGAAGCGCTGGTAGGCGGCGATCAGCGGCAGCAGCTCCTCGAACTCCTCGGCGAGGATCGGCGCGATCTCAAGCTCCGCGGGCACCCGCCCACGGTAGCGCCACGCAAGGCTGCGCTCATGGGAAGGGACCGCCGGGCCGATGCCGTAAACGACCCTCACGAACCGGTGCAGGTCCCTGTCTAAGCTTTGGACCGCCTCCGGAGGCAAGAGATTCGTCCCGTTTAGGAGGGGATTCCGCTGGCACGTCCTTCAGATTCGAACGAGCAGCTCCTCTGCAGCTTCTGCGGCAAGTCGCAGCGCCAGGTCAAAAAGCTGATCGCCGGCCCCGGCGTCTACATCTGCGACGAGTGCATCGACCTCTGCAACGAGATCATCGACGAGGAGCTGACCGCGCCGCCGGTCTTCGAGCTGGAGAACCTGCCCAAGCCGCAGGAAATCTTCGACGTCCTGCAGGAGTACGTGGTCGGTCAGGACGCCGCCAAGCGCTCGCTCTCGGTCGCCGTCTACAACCACTACAAGCGGGTCCAGATCGCCCAGTCCGACGAGACCGAGGTCGAGCTGCAGAAGTCGAACATCATGATGCTGGGGCCGACCGGCTGCGGCAAGACGCTGCTGGCGCAGACCCTGGCCCGGATCCTCAACGTCCCCTTTGCGATCGCCGACGCGACCGCGCTGACCGAGGCCGGCTACGTCGGCGAGGACGTCGAGAACATCCTCCTGAAGCTGATCCAGGCCGCCGACTTCGACGTCAAGAAGGCCGAAACCGGGATCATCTACATCGACGAGATCGACAAGATCGCGCGCAAAGCCGACAACCCGTCGATCACCCGCGACGTCTCCGGCGAAGGCGTCCAACAGGCGCTGCTGAAGATCCTCGAGGGGACCACCGCCTCGGTGCCGCCGCAGGGCGGGCGCAAGCACCCCCACCAGGAGTTCCTGACGATCGACACCACCAACATCCTCTTCGTCTGCGGCGGCTCCTTCGCCGAACTCGACAAAGTGATCGAGCGGCGGGTCGGCGACCGCGGCATCGGCTTCGGCGCCGAAATCTCCTCACGCGAGAAGAAGGACACCGGCGAGTGGTTCGAGCAGGTGCTGCCCGAGGACCTGATCGAGTACGGCCTGATCCCCGAGTTCATCGGCCGCCTGCCGGTGATCACCGCGATCCACCAGCTCAGCCGCGACGACCTCTGCACGATCCTGACCGAGCCCCGCCACGCGCTCACCCGCCAGTTCCAGCGCTTCTTCGAGTTCGACGACATCGAGCTGGTCTTCGCCGAGGACAGCCTCGAGGCGATCGCTGACAAGGCGCTGGAGCGCGAGACGGGAGCCCGCGGCCTGCGCTCGATCCTCGAGGAGACCCTGCTCGACGTCCAGTTCGAGCTGCCCTCGCGCCGCGACGTCACCAAGTGCGTCGTCACCAGGGAGACGATCACCGAGGGCCGCCGCCCAACGCTCGTCACCGAGGCGGTCCAGCAGGACATCGGGCCGGCTGACCCAGGGCTGAACGAAGAAACGGCCTAGAAGCTGGTTGGTGGGGAGGTGCGGGGCACCCCTCCCGGGAGCACCTCCGCTGAGAGGAGCGGGGATCGGCTGGGCCCCGGACCTGACTGGCTCAGCTCCATGCTGAGTACCCGGGAGGGGTGCCCCGCACCTCCCTGATCCGCGCCTCCTTCGCCGAAGCCGCAAAATCACGTCTATACGACAGCTTTTTGCGGTTTCGGCAGCGAGCTGCTGGCGGGGAGGATTGCTTTAGGGGCTGCATGATCACCGGTAGCGACCGGGTTTGATAGGGACCGGGCTCGTCGCCGTATCCGCACATCGGCGGCAGGACGCACGTGCGCCCGCCGCCCCATCTCCTACCTTTCGGTCATGACCGAGCTACTGGACGGTGACCGGATACAGGCGAGCGCGACGCGCTTCCTGATTGACGGCGGGGAAGAGGACGCCGCTAGCGTCCTCCTGGCCTGTCGCGTTGAGGTCTGGACCTCCGGAGACAGCTGGTTCGTCGGTGACGAGGTCCATGAGGCGGTCCATGTAGAGCTCACTGGCCCGCGTGCCGCCTACGATGCGCTGAACCGGGAGACCCTCCTGGACCAGCACGACGACTACTTTGGCGTCCCGCGCTCGATGAGGGAAGACCCCGAGCGCCGCCCGACCATGGTGGAGGAAGCGATTAAGCCCGAACTCCCGCCGATCGTCAAGCCCGCGGTTGAGGCCGCCCTGGGGGCCGTGCTGCCGGGCGGCTACTACGTCAAGCACTTGACCGTGAAGGCCGAGATGGTGGACATAGACGCCGACTGGCGGGAGGAGCTGCTGGAGATTGCCCGCGGCCGCGGCGTCACCAACCAGGGTGTCGCCATCCGGGACGCACCGCTCTACGCCTGGAAGAACCTCAGGTTCCGGTCCAAGACGGAGATGAAGATGGCGCAGGCGCTCGACCGCGCCGAGGTTCTGTTCTGGCCGAACTGCATGGCGCGGCTCGGGCTCGCTGAAGACAAGCGGGGGAACCGGGAGGCCGACTTCCTCGTCTGCGATGGCGGGCGCTTCGGCATCCTCGAAGTGGACGGTGAGGCTTTCCACCCGCCGAGCCGGGCGGCCGAGGACCAGGATCGTTCCCGCGTCTTCAAAAAGCACGGCGTCCGCGTGGTAGAGCACTACGGCGCGGAACGTTGCTGGGCAGACGCCGACAACGTAGTGTCCGAGTTCTTGTCGCTCCTTCGCGGTTAGCGCCCGCTGCAAGTTCCGAACCGGCTTGCCCGGCCGGCGGAGGCCCTCCCTCGGGACTCACCCCACCGGCACCCGCTTAAGGGCCAGCGCTTATCTAGACTCGCCGCCGTGGACGAGGCGCGGCGCAAAAAGCTCGAGGAGACGACTCGTTATGACCCCTCGGAGGTAGAGGGGCGGATCTTTGCCGAGTGGATGGACGGGGGTTATTTCCACCCCGCGGCGGAGGGCGACTCGGAGGGAAATTTTTCGGTGGCGATCCCGCCGCCGAACGTGACCGGGGCGCTGCACATGGGGCACGCGCTGAACGGGTCGATGCAGGACGCGCTGGTGCGGCTGAACCGGATGCGCGGCAAGAACACGCTCTGGATCCTCGGCACCGACCACGCCGGGATCGCCACCCAGGCCGTGGTCGAGAAAGAGCTGCGCAAAGAAGGCAAGAGCCGCCACGACCTCGGCCGCGAGGCCTTCGTCGAACGGGTCTGGGAGTGGAAAGCGGAGTACGGCTCGCGAATCGTCGAGCAGTACAAGCGGCTCGGCGCCTCCTGCGACTACGAGCGCGAGCGCTTCACCCTCGACGAGGGCTACGTCAAGGCCGTCTACCGGGTCTTCAAGCAGCTCTTCGACAAGGGCTACATCTACCGCGACAACTACATGGTCAACTGGGACCCCGGCTCCCGCTCGGCGATCTCCGATCTGGAGGTCGAGAACCGCGAGGTCGAGGACGCCCTCTTCTCGATCGACTACCCGGTCGAGGACTCCGACCAGGTGCTGACCGTCGCCACCGTCCGCCCGGAGACGATGCCCGCCGACACCGCGGTCGCCGTGAACCCCGGCGACGAGCGCTCCGCCGATCTCGTCGGCCAGCACGTGATCCTGCCTCTGGTCGGCCGCCGGATCCCGATCATCGCCGACGAGCACGTCGACGTCGAGTTCGGCACCGGCGCCCTGAAGATCACCCCCGGCCACGACCCCAACGACTTCGAGATCGGCCGCCAGCACGGCCTGCAGGAGATCGGCGTCATCGGCCCCGACGGGCGGATGACCTCCGACGCGGGCGAGTTCGCCGGAATGACCGCCGCCGAGGCCCAGGAGGCGGTCGTCGAGGCGCTGCGCGCCGAGGGCCGCCTGCGCGCCGAGGAGCCCTACGTCCACTCGGTCCCCTTCTCGCACCGCTCCGGCGAGCGGATCGAGCCCCTGATCTCGCTGCAGTGGTTCTGCCGCATGGACGAGCTGGCGCGGCCGGCGATCGAGGTCGTCGAACGCGACGAGGTTCGCATCACCCCGGGGCAGTGGAAGCGGGTCTACCTCGACTGGATGGAGGAGATCCGCCCCTGGTGCATCTCCCGCCAGCTCTGGTGGGGGCACCGGATCCCGGTCTGGTACTGCGATGCCTGCCAGGAGACGATCGTCGCCGAGGCCGAGCCCGAGCGCTGCGGCTCCTGCGGCGGCGAGCTGCGCCAGGAGGAGGACGTGCTGGACACCTGGTTCAGCTCGGCGATCTGGCCCTTCGCGACCCTCGGCTGGCCCGACGACACGCCCGAGCTGCGCGCCTTCTACCCGACCAGCTTCCTGACCACGGCGCGGGAGATCCTCTTCCTCTGGGTGGCGCGGATGATCATGACCGGACTCGAGTTCCCCGGCGCGATCCCGTTCCGCGACGTCTACGTCCACTCGGTTATCCAGGCCCGCGACGGGCGGCGGATGTCGAAGAGCCTGGGGACGGGGATCGACCCGCTGGAGGAAATCGACGTCCACGGCGCCGACGCGCTGCGCTTCGGGCTGCTGGCGATGTCCTCGACCCAGGATGTCCGCTTCTCCGACGCCAAGGTCCAGCAAGGCCGCGACCTTGCCAACAAGCTCTGGAACGCCAGCCGCCTGATCCTGCTCAACGCCGCCGAGGTCGAGCCGGCGCCGCGGCCCACCTGCGTCGAGGACCGTTGGATCCTCTCGCGGCTGGAGCGGACGATCGCCTCGGTGACCGAGAAGCTCGAGACCTACGACTTCGCCCACGCCGTCCAGGAGGCCTACTCCTTTTTCTGGCGCGACCTCTGCGACTGGTACCTGGAGATCGTCAAGCCGCGCCTCTACGACGGCGAGGAGGAGGTCTCGGCGACGCTGCTCTACGCGCTGGAGCGGGTGCTGGGGCTGTTGCACCCGACGATGCCGTTCGTCACCGAGGAGGTCTGGAGCTTCCACCCGGCGCACCGCGGGCACCTCGCCGTCCACGCCTTTCCGACCGCCGACGAGTCCCTGGTCGACCCCGCCGCCGAGGAGGACGTCGAGGGCGGGATCCGGCTGACCCAGCGCCTGCGCGCCTGGCGCGACCTCGCCGGGGTGCCGGCCGCCGCGACCCTGCCGGCCGTGATCGACGGGGTCGAGCCTCCGGGCTTCGTCGCCCGCCTCTCGCGCTTCGAGTTCGACGGCGTCGGCGCCGAGCCGGTCGCCTCGATCGGCCCGGTGCGGGTCCTCGACTCCGACCAGCTCGACGCCGCCGCGGTCGCCGAGCGCCTCGAGAGGCGGCGCGAGGAGCTGCGGGCCGAGGTCGAGCGCGGCGAGCGCAAACTCGGCAACGAGGGCTTCGTCGCCAAGGCGCCGGCCGAGGTCGTCGAGGAGGAGCGGGGGAAGCTGGAGCGCTACCGCAACGAACTCGCCGAGCTGAGCTGATCGAGCCCGACGCGTACCTGGACTCGCTGGAACCGGTCGGCTGGCGGCTCGGCCTGGAGCGGATGCGGAAGCTGACGACGGCGCTCGGCCTGCCCCAGCACCGCTTCGCCTCGGTCCACGTCGTCGGCACCAACGGCAAGTCCTCGGTCACCCGGATGACCGCGGCGCTGCTGGAGGCGCACGGCCTGCGGGCCGGCGCCTGCGTCTCCCCCCACACCGAGCGTTGGTCGCAGCGGACGCTGGTCGGTGGCGCCGAGATCGACGCCGACTCCTGGGCGGCGGCGGTCGAACAGGTGGCGAAGGCCGCCGAGGGCGTCGACCGCAGCCTCGACGAGGGCGACGCGGTGACGCAGTTCGAGGCGGCGACGGCGGCGAGTTTCGTCGCGCTGGCCAGCGCCAGGGTCGAGGTGGCGGTGGTGGAGGCCGGCCTGGGAGGGCGGCTGGACGCGACCAACACGATCCCCTCGAAGGTCACCGTGCTCACCTCGATCGGCCTCGACCACACCGAGTGGCTGGGGGAGACCGAGCTGGAGATCGCGGCGGAGAAGCTGGCGGTGTTGCGTGACCAGACGACGCTCGTGCTGGGCGAGGTCTCCGACGGGGTGGAGCGGCTCGCCGAAGAAACCGCCCGCGAGCGCGGCGCGAGGCTGGTCCGGGCCGCCGCCGACCCGGGACCGGAGGTGCGGCTGCGGGCCGTGGGGGATTTTCAGCGCCGGAACTTCGCGATCGCCTGCGCCGCCGCCGAAGCGTTCCTCGAGCGCCGGCTCGACGCCGGGCGAGTCCTGGAGGTGGCGGGGACGGTCACCGTCCCGGGCCGCCTCGAGCGGATCGCCGAGCACCCTCCGATCTTCGTCGACGCCGCCCACAACGCCGACGGCGCGGCGGCGCTGGCGCGGTCGCTGCCCGACCTCGCCGCCGAACGCCCGGTCGTCGCCTGCCTGGCGATCCTCGCCGACAAGGACGCGGGGGGGATGATCGCGGCCCTGGCGCCGGTCCTCGACCGGGCTATCTGCACCGAGCTCCCCGCGGCGGCCCTGGAAGGCCACGGGCGCCCCGGCGCGCGCTCCCGGCTCGCCCCCGAGCTGGCCCTGCTTTGCGACGCGGCCGGGCTTCCGTCCGAAGTGGTTTCCGACTTCGGCGCGGCGCTCCAGCGCGCCGCCGGGATCGCCGCCTCCACGGCGACGCCGGGGGTGGTCCTGGTGACCGGTTCCCACTATGCAATCGGCCCCGCACGGGCGCTGATCGTGCCCTGACTGTGCGAGGATTCGGGCATGGATCGTCCCCGCAGCGCCGGTGCCGAACTGCTCTCGATGATGGGGCTGGTAGCCGCCGTCGTCGCGATCGTGATCCTCGTCTTCTTCGGGGTCGGCTACCTGTTCGGAAGGCTGTTTCTCTAGAAACAGGGTTGGCGTCGGCCACGGCGAAGTAGACTGCCGCCCCTCAGCGCGCCCCGTATTACCCAATCTTTCTTATGCCCCTAGCGATCTTCGGCATCACCAACGACGGCCTCAATCTGGTCGCCACCCTCTTCCTGCTGATGCTGGTCGTCCTCTGGCTGGCGCTGATCGTCTACACCTACCTCGACGCGCGTCGCCGCATCTCCGACCCCTTCCTGGTGGCCTGCGCGACGGTCGCCTCCTTCTTCCCCTTCATCGGCACCGCCGTCTACGCGATCGTGCGCCCGCCGGAGTACCTGGAGGACGCCCACGAGCGCGAGTTGGAGATCAAAGCGGCCGAGCTGCGGGTGCGGCAGCTACGCGACCAGAGCTGCCCGAACTGCGAGTACCCGGTCGAGCGCAACTACCTGCGCTGCCCGAACTGCCAGCGCCGGCTGAAGGACCCCTGCCCGACTTGCAACAAGCCGGTCGACCCGCGCTGGGGCCTCTGCCCGTACTGCGAGACCAATCTCGGCGGCGGTGGAGAGAGACCGCGCCGCAAACGTAGGGACCCCGATGAGCGCCAGGCGCCGCCGCAGCAGCAGCAGGCGCAGCAGAAACGCCAGGCACCGCCGCGTCGCCGCAAAGCGCCGCCGGAGGCCGACCAAGGGGACTCGGTAACCAAAGAGCAAAGGAGCCCCCGCCGTGAGCCGGACCCTGATCCTCGTCAAGCCTGACGCCTTCGAACGCGCCCTGACCGGCGAGGTGATCGCCCGCTTCGAGCGCAAGGGGCTGCGGATCGCCGCCCTGAAGTCGATGCGCGCCGACGAGGCGATCGCCAACGAGCACTACGCCGAGCACACCGACAAGCCCTTTTTCGGCGAGCTCGTCTCCTTCATCACCGGCGGCACCCTGGTGGCGATGGTCCTCGAAGGGGCCGAAGCGGTGAAGGCCGCCCGCCAACTGATCGGCGCGACCAACCCGGTCGAGGCCGCCCCCGGATCGATCCGCGGCGATTTCGCCCTCGAGGTGACCTTCAACATGGTCCACGGCTCCGACTCCGACGAGTCGGCCGAGCGCGAGATCGGGATCTGGTTCCCCGAGCTCTCCTAGAGGCTCTCTGAAGGTCGTCCTCGCATCCGGGTCCCCGCAGCGGCGGGAGATCCTGCAGAAGCTGGGGGTCGAGTTCGAGGTCGTCGTTCCGGGCGTCGAGGAGCTGACCGCCGGCGACCCCGAGCTTCTCGTCGTCGAGAACGCCCGCCGCAAGGCGGCCGCGGTCGCGGGCGAGACGGTGATCGCCTGCGACACCGACGTCGTCCTCGACGGCGAGGTGCTGGGAAAGCCGGCCGACGCGGGGGAGGCGCGAGCCTACCTCGAGCGGATGAGCGGCAGGGCGCACACGGTGTTGAGCGGCCTGGTCGTGGTCGACGGCGGCGAGGTTCGATCGGGGGTGGAGGTCACCACGGTCGTGTTCAAGCATCTGAGCGAGAGCGAAAAGGATCGCTATGTGGCCTTCGGCGAGTGGGAGGGGCGCTCCGGCGGCTACGCGATCCAGACCCTCGGGTCCTCCCTGGTCGAGCGCCTCGAGGGCAGCGTCTCCAACGTGGTCGGCCTCCCGGTGGGGCTGCTGGCCGAGCTGGCCCCGGCGCTGTTCGCGCGGGGCTGAGTCAGTCCCGCGGGCCCACGATCTCGGTGGAGACGCCGATGATCCCCGCCAGATCACCCTCGCCGTCGAAATAGGGCACCTTGACAGTGAGGAAGGCTCGCTCGCGGCCACCCATCTGCACGACCTCCTCGCGATAGCTGGACACCTCGTCCCGGAGTACGCTCAGGTCGCTCTCCCGGAGTACCGCGTCGGCCTCCGGAGAGAAGATTTCCGCGTCAGTGCGGCCGGTCATCCAGCCGCGATCCACTCCCGCCATTTCATGGGCGAAGCGGTTGGCGAACAGGTAGCAACGTTCCAGGTCTTTGACGAAGATCGGTATCGGGGCGGCGTCGAGCGCCAGCGCGACCTGTGCCTGCAGGTCGCGCTCGCGGATTCGCTCGGCGGCCTCCCCTGCTCGGCGGCGCAGGGCGGCCTGGGTGGTGATCAGCAGCTGGTTGGGCAGGAACGGTTTCAGCAGGTAGCCGTAGAGGCCGAGTTCGGTCGCCCGCTCGACGACCGTCGGGTCCTGTGCCCCGGCGACGGGGATGACGGCGAGGTCGGGATGTTCGGTCAGCAGGTCCTCGACCAGGGTGAGCCCCGCCTCTCCGGGCATCTCGAGGTCGCAGAGGACGGCGTCGAAGGCATCCGACGCCAGTCTCTCCCGGGCGGCGTTGACGTCCGCCACGGCCTCGCACCGGAACCGCTCGCCGAGGACCAGTTCCACTTCCTGCAGGACCTCTGGGTCATGATCGATCGCGAGGACTGCGACATCGGGCTTCGTCATTTGCGTGGGAACCGAAATCGAGATGGATTTCTCAAGTACTTGCGGTTATCCGATGGTAAAACGAGATCCTCGCCCTGTAAAGAGCGAAATTGCGGCTCTGCGATGATCCGTCTACTGGAAGATTGCGCCGATCCGCAAAGGGCATGCAAATGGGCTTGTTCAGTCGTCTGATCCGCTTCGGCGGCCGCGACATGGCCGTCGATCTCGGCACCGCCAACACGCTCGTCTACGTTCGCGGGCGCGGCATAGTCCTCTCCGAGCCCTCGGTGGTGGCGATCGACTCCCTCAACGGCCAGGTCCACGCGGTCGGCGTTGAAGCCAAGCGGATGCTCGGACGGACGCCGGGGACGATCACCGCGATTCGTCCGCTGAAGGACGGGGTGATCGCCGACTTCGACGTCACCGAGCAGATGCTGCGGCACTTCATCGCCGCCGTGCACTCCAACCGCTTCGCCCATCCGCGGGTCGTCGTCTGCGTCCCCTCCGGCGTCACCGGGGTAGAGAAGCGGGCGGTCGAGGAGGCCTGCCTCTCAGCCGGCGCTCGCCAGGCCTACCTGATCGAGGAGCCGATGGCGGCCGCGATCGGGGCCGGGCTGCCGGTCGCCGAGCCGACTGGCTCGATGATCGTCGACATCGGCGGCGGCACCACCGAGGTGGCGGTGATCAGCCTCGGCGGCATCGTCGTCTCGCAGTCGATCCGGGTCGGCGGCGACGAGCTCGACGAGGCGATCGTCGCCCACTGCAAACAGAACTACAAACTGGCAATCGGCACCCAGACCGCCGAGGAGGTCAAGCTCGAGGCCGGCTCGGCCTCGCCGCTGCCGGAAGAGGTGCGGACCGAGATCCGCGGGCGCGACCTCGTCTCCGGCTTGCCGAAGACGATCGAACTGAGCTCCGAGGAGGTGCGGGGGGCGCTCGAAGAGCCGGTCAGCCACATCGTCGCCGCGGTCAAGGAGACGCTCGACCGCACCCCGCCCGAGCTCGCCGGCGACATCATGGATCGCGGCATCACCCTGGCCGGTGGCGGCGCGCTCCTGCAAGGCTTGGAGCAGCGCCTGCGCGACGAGTGCCAGATGCCGTGCCAACTGGCAGAGTCGCCGTTGACGTGCGTGGCGGTCGGCTCGGGCATCTCGCTCGAGGAGGTCGAGACGATCCACCGCGCCAAGAACAACGGAGCGCGGCCGCGGCGCTAGCCCGGCCATCGCCGATGCGAACCACCCGAGAGCTTTAGGTCCCAAACCGTGTATCGAAAGCAAGTACGCCGCCGCCGGGCGGTGCTGGCGCTGCTGATAGTGGGCTCCTTCGCCCTGCTCACTGTCACCTACGGCCAGGGCTCGAACGGCCTTCAGCGCGGCGTCAGCGCCATTTTCAGCCCGATCCAGTCGGTCGCCGACCGGGCGCTGAAGCCGGCCCGCGACCTGATCAACTGGTTCGACGAGACCTTCGACGCGAAGGGGCGCAACGCCCGTCTGCACCGCGAACTCGAACAGGTGCGCAAGCAGGCGGTGGGAGCGCAGTCGGCGCTGGCCGAAAACAGGCAGCTGAAGAAACTGGTCGAGCTCGACGACAGCGGTGCGATCCCGGGCGGATACACGACGGTCACCGGCCGCGTGATCGGCCGCTCGCCGACCGAATGGTTCGCCGACGTGCAGATCGACGTCGGTTCCGGCGACGGGGTGGAGGTCGACGACCCGGTCGTCAACGGCGACGGGCTGGTCGGCCACGTCGCCGCCGTCACCGGCGGCTCGGCCCGGGTGACGCTGATCGTCGACCACTCCAGCGCCGTCTCGGCGAAAATCGTCCCCGGCGGGATCCAGGGTGTGATGAAACCCTCGGTCGGCGACCCCGAAGACCTGATCCTCGATTTCCTCAGCTCCGAAAAACGGGTGGGCAAGGGGCAGTCGGTCGTCACCTTGGGCTGGCGCCGAGGGGACATCGGCTCGCACTACCCACCGAATCTGCCGATCGGCGAAGTCGACGATGCCTCGCTGAAAGTCCAGGAGGCACAGCAGCAGGTTCACGTCCGGCCTTTCGCCGATCTCCGCGACCTCGAGCTCGTCCAGGTCCTGACCGGGGGCTCGCGCGGGTGATCCTCACCCCGAACATCCTCGTCCGGCTGGTCGCGACCGTCGTCGGCGGCGTGATCCTGCAGCTCTCGCTCTTCTCGCAAGTCACCCTCTTCGACGTCAGCCCGGACCTGCTACCGGCCCTGATCGTCGTCCTCGGCCTGCTGGGCGGCTCGCTGACCGGCGCCGTCTGCGGGTTCTCGGCCGGCCTGCTGCTCGACTGCCTGCTGATCGTCCCGCTCGGCGGCGGCTCACTCGTCCTCCTCGCCACCGGCTACCTGGCCGGGCTCTTCCGCGAGCGCTTCGAGATCCACAGCCCGTTGGTGGCGCCGTTGCTCTGCATGGGGCTGACCCTGTTCGCCGAACTCGGGTTCGGCGCGGTCGAGATGATGCTCGGCTTCGACGCGCCGGTCAGCACCCTGATCGTCCGCGACATCCTGCTGAAGTGCATCTTCGCCTTCTTCGGCGGCTGGGCGATCTACGTCGGTGTCCGGCGGGCTCTGCGGCCGGCTCTCGTCGACGACCTCGGCGGGCGGCGCAGCGGCAGGCGCCCGCGCGTGTTGGGAGCCTGAGAGCATGGATCTGAGCAACGACCCCCGTCCCCGGCGCAGCCGCCTCTCGCTGCGGGTCGCCGTGATGGGCGGCATCGCCGTCGCCCTCTTCGCCGTTCTCTTCTGCCGGCTCTGGAACCTGCAGGTCCTCTCCGGCGACAAGTACCTCGCCGAGGCGAAGAACAACCGCACCCGCGAGTACAAAGTGATCGCCCCGCGCGGCGACATCCTCGACCGCAACGGCGAAGTCCTGGTCGACAATCGGACCAGCCTGGCGCTGCAGCTGAACACCGAGAAGCTGCCCGCGGACGCGGCCGAAGAACGGGCCGAGCTGGCGGGGCTGGGGCAGCTCACCCACATGACCGTGCGCAAGGTCCGCCGCACGATCGCCGAAAGCGAAGAGGTCGCCGCCGGGGCGCCGGTGACCCTGCGCAAGGACGTCGGCTACGACCTGGTCGCCTACGTCGAAGAGAACCAGGACGAGTTCCCCGGCGTCGCCGTGCAGCGGGTCTTCGTCCGTCACTACCCCGACGGCAGCCGCGCCGCGCACATCCTCGGCACCGTCGGCGAGATCGAAGAAGAAGAGCTGAAGGAACCGCAGTACAAAGGATTGGAGCCCGGCGACGAGATCGGCCAGGCCGGCGCCGAGTACGCCTACGACAAGTACCTCCGCGGCCAACCGGGGCTGACCCGGATCCAGGTCAACGCGCTGGGCCAGCCGACGCCCAACGGGCAGCTGGTCTCGACCCCTCCGACGCCGGGGAACAGCCTGAAGCTGACGATCGACGGCGACGTGCAGACCGCCGGCGAAGCCGGCCTCGGCGCCCGCGGCCTGCCGGGGGCCTTCATCTCGATGAACATCGACAACGGCCAGATCCTGGCGATGGGATCGAACCCGACCTACGACCCGAGCGACCTGATCGAACCGAGCCAGGCGCAGGTGAACGAACTGTATAGAGACGAAGTGCTGGCGCCGCTGGTCGACCGGGCGACCGAATCGGCCTACCCGACGGGCTCGATCTTCAAGATCATCACCGCCCTCGCGGCGCTGGAAAACGGGGTGATCACGCCGGACGAGGTGATCCAGGACAACGGCAAGATCGAAGTCGGCACCCAGGAATTTACGAACGCCGGCGAAGTGGCCCACGGGGCGGTCGAAATGCGGCGGGCGCTGCAGGTCTCCTCCGACGTTTACTTCTACCTGTTGGGCCTCGACATGTGGAAGACCAACGACCTGCAGGAATGGGCACACAAGCTCGGCATCGGCCGACCCTCCGGCCTCGACCTGCCCGAGGAAGGCGAAAGCCTGCTGCCGAGCAAGCAGTGGCGCAATCAGCTCTACAAGGAAGGGTTGACCGACCGCCCCTGGTCGGCCGGCGACAACATCCAGCTCGCGACCGGGCAGGGGGACCTGCAGACGAACCCGCTGCAGATGGCGCTCGCCTACGCGGCGCTCGGCAACGGCGGCAAGATCGTCACCCCCCACGTCGGCCTCGAAGTCGAGGACGAGGCGGGCCGGGTGCTGAAGGAATTCGAGTTCAAACCCCAGCGCCGGTTCCACATCAACCCCGGCTACAGGTCGGTCATCCTCGAAGGCCTGCACGCCGCCGCGCAGGAAGGCGACGGCACCGCGGCGGGGGTCTTCGGCGGCTTCCCGATCCCGATTGCCGGCAAGACGGGGACCGCCCAACGGCCCGGGCACGCCGACCAATCCTGGTTCGCGGCGCTCTCTCCGTACCCCAACCCGCGTATCGTGACCATTGCCACCGTCGAGGAAGGCGGCTTCGGAGCCGAATCCGCGGCGCCTGTCGTCCTGGACATCCTCGAAGCGATCTACGACAAACAGGCCTCGGCCGTCTCCAGCGCCGGTGGAAACGAATGACGATGTACGCGACCCGAACCAGAACCGCCCGGCCCGAGCCGTTCTCGGTCCACGTCGGCATCGGCGAGCGCCTCGGCCTCGCCCACATGGACTGGCCGCTGACGATCGCCGCCTTCTCCCTGGTCGCCTTCAGCGTCTTCGTCCTCGGCGAGGCGACCCAGAGCGACGTTCCCGGCGACCCCAACTACTACCTCGAGCGGCAGGCGATCTACGGCCTGCTCGGGATCGTCGGGATGGTGCTGCTGACGCGGATCGACTACTCCCGCTTCCGCGAGCTGCGGGTCGGGATCTACACCTTCCTCTGCGTCAGCATCTCGCTGGTCTTCGTCTTCGGCTTCGCCGCCCGCGGCTCGCGGCGTTCCTTCGAACTTCCCTTCTTCTCCTTCCAGCCATCGGAGCTCGGCAAGCTCCTGCTTGTGCTTGCGCTTGCCGGGTTCGTGATCGATGGAGCCAGACGCGGCTCAGAGGTCCAGCGCACGGTGCGCTACCTCTGCCTCGGCCTGGCGCCGGCTGCTCTCGTCTTCCTGCAGCCGGACCTCGGCACCTCCCTGGTGTTCGGGGCCGCAACCCTCGGCGTCATGTACTTCGGAGGCGTCCCCTGGACGCACTTCGCGGTCATCGGCGCCGCCCTCGTCGCGCTCGTCGCGCTGGTCCTCGTCGCCGCTCCGGCGGCCGGGGTGCCGGTGCTCAAGGGCTACCAGGAAGAACGTCTGACGTCCTTCCTCAGCCCCGACGAACACGAAAGCGGCGCGGGTTATCAGCAGAACCAATCGAAGATCGCCACCGGCTCCGGTCAGCTGACCGGCCGCGGCGACAAAGCCACCCAGACGCGGCTCGACTTCGTCCCGGAGCGGCACACCGACTTCATCTTCGCGGTGATCGGTGAGCGCTACGGGTTCATGGGCGCCGCGTTCGTCCTATCCCTTTACGCCCTGCTCTTCTGGCGGGCGCTGCGGATTACGACGCTCTCGAAGAACACTTACGGGACCCTGGTGGCGGGCGGCATCGCCGTCACGCTGCTGTTCCAGACCTTCGTCAACGTGGGGATGAACCTCGGGATCATGCCGATCACCGGGATCCCCCTGCCGTTGATGAGCTACGGAGGGTCCTCCGTCGTCGCTACCTTGTTGGCGGTCGGCGTTCTTCAGAGCATCAACGTCCAAGCGCATCTCAGCCAGAGGGGAAGGTTCGCCTGGTGATCTCTTGAATGGGGTCCGGCATTGCGTACCTACTTCGAACTGAGCTGAACAACTAATGAAAAAAACGATTTTGGTCTCCGCCGAGCGCGGTGAGACCCGTGTGGCCGTCCTTGAGGCAAAACAGAAAGGCGGCAAGACCGACGTAGCCGAGCTCTACATCGAGCGGCGGGGCCGTCGCTCGATCGTCGGCAACATCTACAAGGGCAAGGTCGACAACGTCCTGCCCGGAATGGAGGCCGCCTTCGTCGACATCGGCCTCGAGCGCAACGGCTTCCTCCACGTCGACGAGATCGTCCTCCCGAACGGGGAAGCGGCGCCGAGGCGCGGCCGCGGTAGCGGCCGCCGCATCAACGAGCTGATCAAGCCCGGGCAGGAGATCCTCGTCCAGGTGGTCAAGGACCCGTTGAAGACGAAGGGCGCCCGGCTCTCGATGAACGTCTCGATCGCCGGCCGCTACCTCGTCTTCGCTCCGACCGGAAGCGGCGTCGGCGTCAGCCGCCGGCTGACCGACAAAGAGCGCGACCGGCTGCGGAAGATGGTCGACCGCACCTACAAAGGGCCCGGCGGGCTGATCGTCCGCACCGCCGCCCACGGAGCAAAAAAAGCCGACTTCGTGCGCGAGATCAGCTACCTGCAGAAGCTGAACGAGGTGCTCGAGCGGCGCTCGGAGGGCACCAAGGCGCCGGCGCTGGTCTTCCAGGAGGCCGACCTCTCGATCCGCGTCCTGCGCGACGTCTTCCTCAGCGAGTTCGAGAAGGCGATCATCGACTCCCCCAAGCAGTTCGAGCGGGTGACGAACTTCTTCCAGCGGACCGCCCCCGAGCTGGTCGACGGGGTCGAGCTCTACGAGGGCAAAAAGCCGCTGCTGGAGAAATGGAAGATCGACAAGGAGATCGAGTCGACCCTCAACCGACGCGTCGACCTACCTTCCGGCGGCTACCTGATCATCGACTACGCCGAGGCGCTGACCGTGATCGACGTCAACAGCGGCTCCTTCACCGGCCGCGGCAAAGGCGGCCTCGAGGAGACGATCACCAAGGTCAACACCGAGGCGGCCGAGGAGGCGGTCCGGCAGCTGCGGCTGCGCGACATCGGCGGCATCATCGTCATCGACTTCATCGACATGGCCCGGGCCAGTAACCGCGACAAGGTCCTGAAGACGATGCGCAAAGCGCTCGACGCCGACAAGTCGAAGAGCTACGTGGTCGAGGTCTCGCCGCTGGGCCTGGTCGAGATGACCCGCCAGAACGTCACCGACGGGGTGCGGGAGATCCTCACCGCGCCCTGCCCGACCTGTGCCGGCGAGGGGGTCGTCCTCTCCGCCGAGACCGTCGCCCTGGAGGGCCTGCGGAAGATGAAAGAAATCGCCGCCGAGAATGGCGAGGCCGAAGCGTTCCTGATCCGCGTCAACCCCAAGGTCGCGCACGAGCTGACCGACCCCGACAGCGGCCTGCCCGAGGTCGAGGAGGAGACCGGCAAGCGGTTCCACTTCGAGGGCGGCGACGCGCTGCCGATCGACACCTTCGAGGTCGTCGAGCGGGGCAGCCGCGCCGAGATCGAGGAGCGGGCGCTGCCGTTCAAGGTCGGCGAGGAGGTGCTGGTCAAGATCGACGAGCCGCACATGTACAACGCCGACGACGCCGTCGCCCGGATCGACTCCTACATAGTCAGCGTCACCGGCGGCGGTCGCTACGTCGGCGAGCGCAAGCTGGTGCGCATCGACGAGGTCGAGCGCTCGGCGGCGGTCGCCTCGCTGCTGGGGGGCGAGTCGCCCAACGGTTCCGGAGGAGGCGAGGAAAACGGCTCCCAGCTAGAATCCTCCGCCTCTTCGCGCAAACGCAGGGGCCGCCGGGGCGGCCGTGGGCGTTCGCGCGCCAATCAAGGCAGCAAGGACGAATGAGCGATTACGCAGTCATAGAGAGCGGCGGCAAGCAGTACAAAGTCGAGCAGGGCACGTCCCTGCTCGTCGATCGGCTCGATGCCAAGGAGGGCGACAAAGTCAACCTCCGCCCGGTCCTCTTCCGCGGCGACGACGTCGTCGCCGGGGCGAAAGACCTGGAGAAAGTCAAAGTCGAGGCGAAAATCACCGAGCACCTGCGCGGGCCGAAGATCAAAGTCTTCAAATACAAGGCGAAGAAGGGCTACCGCCGCCGTGCCGGCCACCGCTCCGAGCTGACCCGGCTCGAGGTGACGGCGTTGAAAGGCGTCAAAGCCAAAGCCAAAGCGAAAAAAGCCGAGAAAGAGGAGGCCTAGGCATGGCACACAAGAAAGGTCTGGGCTCCAGCCGTAACGGCCGCGAATCCAACCCGAACATGCTCGGCGTCAAGGTCTTCGCCGGCCAGCAGGTCAGCGGCGGCGAGATCATCGTCCGCCAACGCGGCACCCGCTTCTGGCCCGGCGAGGGCGTCGGCATCGGTCGCGACCACACGATCTTCGCCACCCGCGAAGGCCGCGTTGCCTTCAAGCCGTCCCGCAAGGGGCGGACGATCAGCGTTCTGGCTGAGTAGGTGGTTTGGGGGAGGGGTGGATAGCCCCTCTCCAGACACATCTCGCCTTCGGCTCGATGTTGAGTGTCTGGCGAGGGGCTATCCACCCCTCCTACTCGGGCCGCCGGAACGCTCGGGTTTTAAGCTCGGTTGCTGATGTTCGACAAGGCGAAAATATGGGTTGAGGGCGGCGCTGGCGGCGACGGCAGCAGGAGCTTCCGGCGTGAGGCCCATGTTCCTCGCGGCGGGCCCGATGGGGGAGATGGCGGTCATGGCGGCGACGTGGTGCTGGTCTGCGATCCCTCGCGGCGCGACCTCGGGGCGCTGAAGGGGAGCAAGCACTTTCGCGCCCAGAGGGGCCGGCACGGCGAAGGCTCGAACCGGCACGGAGCGCGAGGGGAGGACCGGGAGATCCCGGTGCCGCCGGGGACGCAGGCGGGCGCCGTCGACGGCAGCCTGATCGACCTCATCACTCCCGGGCAGCGAGCGGTCGTCGCCCGCGGCGGACGCGGCGGGCATGGCAACAAGCGCTTCGCCAACTCCACCCGCCAGGCGCCGCGCTTCGCCGAGAAGGGCAGCGGCGGCGAAGCCGACTGGATCGAGCTGCAGCTGAAACTGCTGGCCGACGTCGGCCTGGTCGGCCTGCCGAACGCCGGCAAGTCCTCGCTGCTCGGCCGCCTGACCCGGGCGACGCCGAAGGTCGCCGACTATCCGTTCACGACGATCTCGCCGGCCCTGGGGACGATCGAGGGGGAGGACCGCCAGGCGGTGGTTGCCGACATCCCCGGTTTGATCGAAGGCGCGGCGGAGGGCGCCGGCCTCGGCCACGAGTTCCTCGCCCACGTCGAGCGCTGCTCGATGCTGGTCCATCTCGTCGACCTCGCACCGATCGAGGGCGACCCGGTCGCCAACTACGAAACGGTCCGCGGCGAGCTGGCGGCGCACGGCGCCGGGCTGGAGCGGCTGCCCGAGCTGGTGGCGCTGAGCAAGCGCGACCTGCTGCCCCCCGAGGAGGTCGAGTCGGAGCTTGCCGCCTGGGCTGAGCGCCTCGGCGACCGCGTCCTCGGCGTCCTCTCGATCTCCTCGGCGACCGGCGAGGGGCTTGACCAGCTGCGCCGGCGGATCCTTTCCGACCTGCCGGAGACTCCGGTTCCGGCGGCGGGCGCCTCGACTGCTCCGGAGGCGGAGTTCGAGGCCGAGCATCGGGTCTACCGCCCCGCCGGCGAGGGCGGCTACTGGGTCGAGCGCGAGGAGGACGGCGCCTTCCGCGTCCTCGGCCGCGGCGTCGAGATGCTCTTCGAACGCCACGACACCGGCAACGAAGAGGCGCTCGCCTATCTGGAGCAGCGACTGAAGGAGATGGGCGTGCTCGCCGCCCTCGACCGAGCCGGCTTCGAGCCCGGCGACGACGTCCGCATCGGCGAGCACGAGTTCGAGCTCTACGTTTGACATATATATGTCATAAGCAATATGCTTTGACATATGAGGACTACGGTGCGACTCGATGATGCGCTCGTGAAAGAGGCAAAGGTGCATGCCGCGGAGAAGGGCATTTCCTTTACGCAGCTTCTCGACGAATCCTTGCGTGCGCGACTCTCCGCGCAGCCGCCTCGGATGCGCGTCGAGCCGTTTCGGCTCACCACCTACGGGAAAGGCGGGGTCCGGCCGGGAGTGAATCTGGATGACAACCGTGCCACCCGGGACTTGATGGACGAGGACTTTCCACTCTCGCCCGAGAGGGCGGCCGACCGGACGTGATTCTGGCCGACGTCAACGTCCTCGTCTACGCCCACCGCGAGGACCTTCCTCAGCATGATCGCTTCTCGGCCTGGCTCAGAGAGGAGATCGAATCCGGCCGCAGCTATGCCCTTTGCGACGCCACCCTCACGGGCTTTGTCCGGGTCGTCACCAACGGCCGCATCTTCGACCAGCCGACCCCGCTCCATATGGCCTTCGAGGCGGTCGAAGACCTGCGAGAGCAGCCCGGCGCGATCCACATGAATCCCGGCGAGCGGCACTGGGCTCTTTTCACCGGTCTCTGCTCGGCCGTAGGGGCGCGGGGCAATGACATCCCCGACGCATACCTCGCTGCACTGGCGATCGAGTCGGGGAGCGAACTGGTGACTGCCGACCGTGGTTTCGAGCGCTTCCCAGGACTGCGCTGGTCCTGCCCCGTCTGAGCTAGTCGAGGCTGGAGAGGGTGGCGGCTACGGCGAAGCCGAGCACCGTTACCAGGCCGGCGCCGCGGCCGGCGTCTTCGCGGGCGTCGGGGATCATCGAGTCGATCAGCATCACCAGCAGGGCTCCGGCGGCGAAACCGTCGATCGCCGCCCGCGCGTCGGCGCTGACCGCGTCGGCGGCCAGGTAGCCGACCACCGTCGCCAGGGCGCAGATCGCCGCCACCAGGACCCAGAGCCGCAGGATCGCCTCGCGGCTGCGGCCGGCCTTGCGCATGTCGTCGGCCGAGCCGAGGGACTCGGGCAGGTTGGAGACGAAGATCGCGACCAGCAGCGAGACCCCGACCCCGGCGCCGCCGGCGAGTCCGATGCCCAGCACCAGCTGCTCCGGGATCCCGTCGAGGAAGGCGCCGAGGGCCAGGGCGGTGCCGCTGCCGCTCCCTTCGCTCCGCCCTTTGCGACCGCGTCCGGTCGCCATCCGCCGCGAGATCACGCCGTCGAGCAGGTAGTAGGTGACGGCGCCGACCGCGAGCCCGGCGCCGGTATAGCCGGCGCCGCTGATCGCGATCCCCTCGGCGGCGAGCTCGAAGCTGACGGCGCTGATCAGCGCCCCGGCGCCGAAGGAGAGGACGTAGCCGACCTGCCGCTGCGGCCAGCGGCGGGCGAAGCTGAGCGCAGCGCCGATGACCAGTGAGCTTGCGGCCAGTGCGCCCCAGCCGATCGCGGACCCCATCTCGGCTACTTTCCCCGCCATGACCCTGGTCGTCAAGCTCGGATCCTCGATCGTCGCCGCCGACGACGGCGAGCTGCGCGCCGACGTGCTCGATTCCGTCTGCGAGCAGGTGGCGAAACTGGAGCAGGGCGGCGAGCGGGTGGTGATGGTCACCTCCGGCGCGATCGCCCGCGGGATGCGGCTGATGGGCATGGCCGCGCGGCCGACGGCGATGGACGAACTGCAGGCGACCTCGGCGATGGGCCAGGGGGATCTCTTTCGCGCCTACGAGAGCCGGCTCGCCGGCCACAACGTCAAGGCCGCCCAGGTCCTGCTGACGCTCTCCGACGTCTCCGAACGGACCCACTACCTGAACGCGCGGCAGACGCTCGAGCGGCTGCTGGCCTGGGGGGTGGTGCCGGTGATCAACGAGAACGACACGACGTCGACCGACGAGATCACCTTCGGCGACAACGACTTTCTCGCCGCCCTCGTCTCGGTGCTGCTGCGGGCCCGTCTCCTCGTCCTCCTCACCAATACCGACGGCGTCTACACCGCCGACCCGCGGGTCGATCCGCAGGCGCGGATGCTGACCGAGATCGAGGACACCAGGGAGTTCGACGCGGTCGAAGTCGGCTCGGTCTCCCAGTTCGGCCGCGGCGGCATGGAGCGGAAGATCGCCTCCTCCCGGGTCGCCAGCGAGTCCGGGGTCCCGGTGGTGATCTGCAGCGGCATTCAGCCCGGGGCGCTGAGCGCGGCCGCGGCGGGCGAGCGGGTCGGGACCCGGGTCGCCGCCCATCGGGAAGGAGCGCTCTCCCCCTACAAGCTCTGGCTCAAATACGCGAAGCAGCCGACCGGGACCCTGTACGTCGACCGCGGCGCCGCCTCGGTGCTGCGCAGTCGCGGCTCCAGCCTGCTGCCGGTGGGGATTGTCGAGATCGGCGGCAGCTTCAAAGCCGGCGACGCGGTGGCGGTGGTCGACGAGGAGCGCAAGACGGTCGGCAAGGGGATCACCGAGTTCGGCAGCTTCGAGGTGAGCCGGATCATGGGCCGCAACAGCGACTACCTGCAGGAGCACTTCCCCGACGCGCCCAACGAGGTCGTCCACCGCGACCGTTTCGTCCTGCTCTGATTCGTCTGTTCCTTATCGTTGCCCGAGACGGATAAGGAACACGCGAGCAGGGTCTGGGTACCCTTATCCGATGGCCGTGACCGAGACCACCGTCGCCGAGAGCTGCGCCGCTGCCAAGCGCGCCGCGCGGGGGCTGGCGAGCGCCTCCACCGAGGCGAAGAACGCCGCCTTGGAGGCGACCGCGCGGCTGCTGGAGGAGCGCTCGGCCGACGTCCTTGAGGCCAACGCCGGCGACCTTGCCGACGAGCGCGCCGCCGGGCTGACCGAGGCGCTGCGCGACCGCCTGCGGCTGACGCCGGAGCGGGTCCAGGCGATGGCCGACGGCGTCCGCGTCGTCGCCGCCCTCGACGACCCGGTCGGCGAGGAGCTCGAACACAAAGTCTTGGACAGCGGCCTCGACCTGCGGAAGGTCCGGGTCCCGCTGGGGGTCGTCGCCGTCGTCTACGAGGCGCGCCCGAACGTAACCATCGACTGCGCGGCGCTGACGATCAAGAGCGGTAACGCGATCGTCCTCCGCGGCAGCTCTTACGCCGAGCGCTCCAACGCGGCGCTGGCGGCGCTGGTCCGCGAGGCGCTCGCCGAGGCCGGCCTGCCGCAGGACGCGGTGCTCTCGCTCGGCGGCGGCGGCCACGAGGAGCTGGCCGAGCTGGCGCGGCAGGAGGGTCTGGTCGACCTGCTGATCCCGCGCGGCGGCGAAGGCCTGAAGGCGGCGATCAAGAAGGTCGCGACGGTGCCGGTGATGTACGCGGCCGCGGGCAACTGCCACGTCTACGTCCACGCCGAAGCCGACCCGGAGATGGCGCGACGGATCGCGGTCAACGCCAAGGTCCAGCGCCCCGGGGTCTGCAACGCCGTCGAGACGCTGCTGATCGACGCCGCGATCGCCGAGCGGGTCGCGCCGGCGATCCTCGCCGACCTCGCCGCAAACGGCGTCGAGCTGGTCGGCGACGAGCGCGCCCGAGCCGCCGCGGGCGAGGTCGCGGTCGGTCCGGCGAGCGACGAGGACTGGGACAGCGAGTACCTCGGGCTGAAGATGGCGGTCGCGGTCGTCGACTCGGTTGCCGACGCGGTCGAGCACGTCAACGCCCACGGCACCGGCCACTCGGAGGCGATCGTCACCGCCTCCGAGGAGGCGGCCGAGGAGTTCGTCGCCGGCGTCGATGCCGCCGCCGTCTACGTCAACGCCTCGACCCGCTTCACCGACGGCTTCGAGTACGGGATGGGGGCCGAGATCGGCAACTCGACCCAGAAGCTGCACGCCCGCGGCCCGATCGGGATGCGCGAGCTGACGACCTTCAAGTACGTGGCGCGCGGCGACGGCCAGATTCGTGAATGAGGCCGATGGCGCCGCGATCGGCGTGCTGGGGTCGGCCTTCAACCCCCCGCACCTCGGTCACCTGGCGCTTGCCCAGGAGGCCCACTGGCAGCTCGGCCTGGAGGAGGTGATCCTCGTCCCGACCGGAGAGGCTCCGCACAAGCGCATCGCCGACGACCCCGGACGGGGGGAGCGGCTGGAGATGACCCGGCTGGCGGCGGCCGGCGACGAGCGCTTCTCGGTCTCCGCGCTGGAGGTCGACCGCGAGGGGCCGTCCTATGCGTATGAGACCTTGGAAGCACTTGCAGAGGAACGGGCCGACAGGGAGCTGGTGTTCGTGATGGGGGCGGACGCTGCGGTGGGCCTGGAGACCTGGCGCAAGCCGGAGCGGGTGGTCGAGCTGGCGAGCCTGGCGGTGGCGAGGAGGGCCGGCGTCTCCGACTCCGACGTGGCGACGGCGATGCGCAGCCTCGGCTGCGAGCAGCGGGCGACGACGCTGGAGATGCCCCAGTTCGGGGTTTCTTCCTCGGCGGTGCGGGAACGTGCCGGACAGGGCCGGCCGTTGCGCTACCTGGTGCCCGCGCCGGTCGCCGAGTACATCGAGCGGAAGGGGATCTACCGGTGAACCAGGCGCAGTCCGAACAGCTGGCGCGCAACCTGGCCGCGATCGCCGACTCGAAAAAAGCCGAGGAGGTGGTCGTCCTCGACATGCGCGAGCTGGTCGCCTACACCGACTTCCTCGCGATCTGCACCGCGCGCAGCGAACGCCAGGCGCGGGCGATCGTCGACGAGGTACGGGTGCGGATCAAGCGCGAATCCGGCCTGCTGCCGGGCGGCGTCGACGGCGGCGGCGAAGCGGGGTGGACGATCCTCGACTACCTCGACTGCGTCCTCCACGTCTTCACCCCGGAGGCGCGCGAGCGCTACGGGCTCGAGGAGCTGTGGCGCGACGCGCCGCGCCTGGAGCTCGACCTCGACGCCCCCGAGGCGTCCTCCGCCGCTATGTGACGGAATACCGTCCGAGCGCCCCCATACGGTGCCGGCTGATGAATCGGTTCAGGCGCGCGCTGTTGGGGTACCGCCGCACGGACGTGGAGGACGCGATGTCCCTCCGCGACGCCCGCATCCTCGGCCTGGAGCTGAAGGCCGACGCCCAGCGGGCGACGATCGAGGAGCTCGACGGCGAGACCACGACGCTCTCCGGAATGGTGCTGGAGCGCGAGCGGGAGATCCGGGTCCTCGACCAGCGGCTGCGCGAGGCCAACGAGTGCCACGACCGCAGCATCGCCTCGCTTGACTCGATCACCGCCCGGCTGGAAGAGCTTGAGGCGCAGGCCCGCGGGCAGGCGACCAGGATCCGGATGAAAGCGCTGCGCGAGGCGGTCGAGGTGAGCAAGAAGGTGAAGGCGCTGACCGATGCCGAAATCGAGGCCGGCGCGAACGGAGCGGAGCCGGAGCCGGCCGACGAGAGCCTGCAGGCGGGCCGCGTCAAGATCGAGATCGGGCCGCTCGACGACTTCTCCCAGCTGGTCGGCTTCGAGGACGCGGTCGGCCAGATCGGCGCCTCGGAAATCTCGGTTGAGCGCTTCTCCGAGGGGCGGGCGACGCTCTCGATGAACCTCGACCAGCCGGTTGACCTGCTGCGCGAGCTCGAGGAGCTCTCGAACGTGGAGTTTAAGGTCCGCCGCACCGCCGCGGACAACCTGATCCTCGATGTCGACGAGGACCAGGGCCCAGAGCAACGCGCCGCGTAGCGTCGCTAAACTTCGCTTCGTGCATGGGGCTGTAGCTCAGCTGGAAGAGCGCATCGCTGGCAGCGATGAGGTCAGGGGTTCGAGCCCCCTCAGCTCCACTCTGCCCCCGGGCCCACCAGCCCGGCGGCGCCGGCTTACCTTTCGGCCCTAGCCGCCTCCGGACGTACCGGAAAGCGCATATGGCGGGTTCCTGTACCGCGGTTGAGCTCACCTCTATGGACCTGGGCGTGGTCGCCCAATTCCCTGCCCTAGATGCCGCGGCGCGACGACCCCCAGATCGGTCTCGGAAAGGCCATTCGGAAGCTCCGCCAGGAGGCGGGCCTGAGCCAGGAGACGCTCGGCCACCGGGCGGAAATCCACCCGACCTGGATCTCCCACATCGAGTCCGGCCGGATCAACCCGACCTGGGGCAACGTGCGGCGGATATCCGCGGGCCTGAAGATCCCGCTCGCGCAGCTCGCCGCGCTCGCCGAGGAGTTCGAGCGCACGCCAGGCGAAGCCTGACCGAGGCGATCCTGCCGCTGCGGTCGAACCTGGCGATCACGGTGCCGCGGCGCTTGCCGGCGCGGGTCAGCGCGCACCATGAGAAGCTGCGGCCGGCGCGCCGTTGCGGCTGGCCCGCCGCGAAGAGGACCTGCTCGGCGCTCCGGCCCCGGCGCAGCGGGCCGAAGCCCTTACGACCGAGGCGGCGCGGCGGCGTCAGGCAGCCGGGGCCCGGGACGCCGATCGACCGCTCCCAGGTCTGCAGGTAGGCCTCGGCGCCGCTCATCAGGTCGTCGGCGATCGGTTTGCCGGCCAGCAGCCGCAGCTGCTCCATCCAGTCGGGGTAGAGCCCGTACTGGGCGACGCCGTCGGTGTTGACGTCGTAGACGCGCTGGCCCGAGACCTGCTTGTCGAAGCTGACCCGGCCGTCGAGCGAGGTGAACGGATAGGTGACCGGGTTCGGCTTGTCGGCGCCGCGCGGCGGCGGCTGGGCGTGGAACCCGTTGGCGTCGGCGCCGAACCCGATCCCGAACTTGTAGCGCGGGTCGGCGACCGCCCGCAGCGCTCGCCATTCGTCGATGAAGCTCTCGGGGCTGCTGGTGATCGGCTCGATGAACCCGCCCAGCGCGTAGACCCGGGAGCGCAGGTGGGGGTCCATCCAGGAATGCGAGGAGAGAACTCCTGAGTAGCGGTGCGCTTCGGCCAGCTCCACCGCCCGCGTCGCCGACTTCAGGCTCATGTGGTCGACCTCGACCATCAGCCCGCGGTCGATCATCTGCTCGACGGTGAATTCGCCTAGTGGGGTGAGGCCGAGCGCGTTGCAGTGGGGCGGCGGCGGATAGACCGGCACCAGGCCCTTGGGGAAGAAGGAGAGCAGGCCGGCGTCGATGATTTCGGTCTCCGGCACGGCGGTGTCCTGGGGGTTGTCTTCACCCGCCCCGCTACACGGTTCGATCTCCCAGAAGTGGCCGGTCTGTTTGAAGTTGGCCGCGTTGATCGCGGCGCCGAAGGTGCCGCTGTCGAAGCGCACGCCGCCGAGGGCGTTGTCGAACTTGTGGATCGGGAAGAAGGAGGCGACCCCCATCCGCTGGATTTCGTCGAGCCCGGCGAGGATCTGGTCGCGGCTGCAGCGGGGCAGCGCTTCGGAGCCGCCGCAGCCGAAGATCTCCGAGGTCTCGATTCCGAGGACGACCGCCATCTTGCCTTCGTTGATCACCTGTCGCGCTTCGAAGGGGTCGCGGACGATCCGGAACCAGCCCTTGCCGGGCCCGCCGGACTGGGCGTCGATGTAGTCCTGCAGTTCGTGGATCCGCCGGTACTGGAGGCGGACGCTGGTCATGTCGTCGCAGCTGTTGTGTTTGATCGGATAGACGTCGCAGAGGGCGACGTTCTCGACCAGGTCGTTGACCATGATCCGCACTCCGCCGAGGTAGGCGCGCTCGATCCAGCGGTAATAGGTCTGCTCGTGGGTCAGCGAGGGCGGCGAGGGCCAGTCCTTGAAGGTCGGCCAGCCGACCGGGTCGTGTTTGTGCAGCGGGTCGCCGTAGAGCGCGTTCTCGAGCACTGCGGCGGAGCCGTCCGGGTAGTGGTCGGGGCAGTCGACCAGCGCCGCCTGCGGCCCGGCCGGGTTCCAGGGTTCGCCGCAGTGGGCGTCGCCGCCGAGGAACTCGTAGGCGGTGACGTGGTTGTGGCCGTCGACGGTGCCGACGACTTCGCCGTAGGGGGTGGGGCCCTGCCAGGGGGCGCCGGTGGCGTTGGTGCCGATCTCCGCGGCCGCCGCCGGCAGCGAGGCGAAGAGGAGGGCGGCAGGGGCGATCAGCGCCGGGACGAGCCACCTCCGCAGTTGCCGCATGGCGTTCTTCTACCAAAAATCGATGAGGTCAAACCAAGTTGCTCAAAACGGCGGGCGGATCTGCCGATGGTCAAGGCGATGAGCGCCGCCAATCAGCACGTCTTCAGCCACGGGATGAGCGATACGCGGGCGACGCTCGAAGCGTGGAGCGAACGGCCCTGGCAGGTGCTGCGGGCATGGCTTGCGCTGAGCCTGGCGATCGCGCTTTCTCTGCTGACGGCGACCTGGTTCGTCGCCGGGCTGCTGACGCCGGACCTGACCCCGGTCCACATCGCCGGCCTCACCTACCCCTCCCAGCCTGACGACATGCTGCCGATCCTCTGGCGCAACTCGCTCGTCCTTGCCCTGCACGGCACCGCCTGCATCGCCGGCTTCATCGCCGGCGCTTCGATGCCGATCGCCGCCGCCCAGCGGACCGGCCTCAGCCGCTGGATCCACGTCAAAGCCGGCGAGTTCGCGATCCTCTTCGTCTGCGCGGTCACCCTCTTCTCGCTCTCCACCCAGGCGCTCTTCCTCGGCTTCCAGGGCTCCTCGATCGCCTACCAGCTGCAGATCAGCCGCTTCGAGCTGATCCTCAGCGTCCTCCCGCACGCGATCCCGGAGTTGACCGCGCTCTTCCTGCCGCTGGCCGCCTGGTTGATCGCCAGCCGCCGCGGCGAGTGGAACCAGCTGCTCGCCGCGACCTTCATCACCGTGACGCTGGCGATCCCGACCCTGATCGCCGCCGCCGCGATCGAGGTCTACGTCTGGCCGCAGATCCTGGAGCAGCTGTCGCCGGGCCTGCGCCCGCTCTCCTTCTAGTCCCGACGCGCCGGCTCGCGCCCGCTCCGTAAGATCGCCGCTCGATGAGCGGATACGAGCCGAACGAGATCGAGCGCAAGTGGCAGGCGGTCTGGGCCGAGGAGAAGACCTGGGAGGTCGCCAACCCGGGCCAGCCAGGCTACGAGGAGGGCAAGCCGAAGTCCTACGTCCTGGAGATGCTGCCCTACCCCTCCGGCGAGCCCCACGTCGGGCACCTGAAGTGCTACGCGGTGGGCGACGCGATTGCGCACTTCCGCCGCCGCCACGGCTTCGAGGTGATCCACCCGATGGGCTACGACTCCTTCGGCCTGCCGGCGGAGAACAACGCGATCAAAACCGGCGAGGCCCCCCGGGTCGCGACCGAGCGCTCGATCGAGTCCTTCCGGCGCCAGTTCCGCGAGTGGGGGATCTCGATCGACTGGTCGCGCGAACTCGCGACGCACACCCCCGAGTACTACCGCTGGACCCAGTGGATCTTCCTGCAGCTCTTTGAGAAAGGGCTCGCCTACCGGACCGAGGCCCCGGTTCAGTGGTGCCCGAAAGACGCGACGGTGCTGGCCAACGAGCAGGTCGTCGACGGCCGCTGCGAGCGCTGCGGCACCGAGGTCGTGCAGCGCAACCTGGAGCAGTGGTTCTTCCGCATCACCGATTACGCCGACCGGCTGCTCGCCGACTTCGAGGCGCTCGAGTCCTGGCCCGAGCACGTGATCACGATGCAGCGCAACTGGATCGGCCGCTCCGAAGGGGCCGAAGTCGTCTTCCGCTGCGAGGAGCTCGACCTCGACTTCCCGGTCTTCACCACCCGCCCCGACACCCTCTTCGGCGCCACCTTCTTCGTGCTGGCGCCCGAGCACCCCGAGCTGGAGCGGCTGGTCGCCGGCATCCCGGCTGAGGCGGAGGTGCGTGAGTACGTCAACCGCGTCGGCCGCGAGTCGGCCGAGGAACGGGGGGCGGAGGACCGCGAGAAGACCGGCGTGCCGCTGGGCCGCTCGGTCGTCAACCCGGTCAACGGCGAGGAGATCCCGATGTTCGTCGCCGACTACGTGCTGATGGAGTACGGGACCGGGGCGATCATGGCGGTGCCGGGCCACGACTCGCGCGACTACGAATTCGCCCAGAGGTTCGGGCTGCCCGTCAAGCGGGTGATCGCGGGGAGCGACCCCGAGGCGGCGCGCGACGACGAGGGGCTGCCGTATCCCGGCGACGGTGAGATGACCGGCTCCGGCCGCTTCGACGGGCGGAACAACCGCGAGGCCTACGAGGAGATCGTCGCCTGGCTCGAGGGCGAGGGCCGCGGCAAGCCCGCGGTCAACTACCGGCTGCGCGACTGGCTGGTCTCGCGCCAGCGCTACTGGGGGGCGCCGATCCCGGTCGTCTACTGCGCGGAGTGCGGGATCGTCCCGGTGCCCGAGGAGCAGTTGCCGGTTGAGCTGCCGGAGATCGAGGACTACGCGCCGCAGGGCAAGAGCCCGCTGGCCGCAGCGGAGGAGTGGGTCGCGACCGAGTGCCCGCGCTGCGGCGCCGCCGCCCGCCGCGAGACCGACACGATGGACACCTTCGTCGACTCCTCCTGGTACTTCCTCCGCTACCTGGACGCGCAGAACGGCGCGGCCGCCTGGGACCGCGGGGCGGCCGACTTCTGGATGCCGGTCGACCAGTACATCGGTGGGGTCGAGCACGCGATCCTGCACCTGATGTACGCGCGCTTCTTCACCAAGGCGCTGGCCGACCTCGGACACGTCGGGGTGCAGGAGCCGTTCGCCAACCTCTTCACCCAGGGGATGATCACCCGGGACGGGGCGAAGATGTCGAAGTCGAAGGGCAACACGGTCAGCCCCGGCGACTACGTCGAGCGCTACGGCGCCGACACCGCTCGTACGTATGTCTGCTTCATGGGACCGCCGGAGCGCGGCGGCGACTGGACCGACGAGGGGGTCGAGGGCGTCAACCGCTTCCTCTCGCGGCTCTGGCGGCTCTGCGAGGAGGTGGAGGAGCGAACGAATCCGGTCGACTGGGATCCCAGAGAAGGAGGGGAAGAGGCGTTCGAGCTACTGCGCAAGGCGCACTGGGCGATCGACAAGGCGACCCGGGACTTCAACCGCGGTTTCCAGTTCAACACGGTAATCGCTGCGGTGATGGAGCTGGTCAACGACACCTACCGCCTCAAAGACGGTCTTTTCAACGATCCCGACGGTGTGTCTGCCCTGCGCTTCGCGACTGCGACCGCGGCCTCGCTGATCTTTCCCTTCGCCCCGCACCTCGGCAGCGAGGTCTACGAGCGCCTGACCGGTGCCCGGGTCTGGGAGCAGCCGTGGCCCGAGGCGGACCCGGATCTGCTCGCCAGCGACACCGTCACCCTCGTCGTCCAGGTCAACGGCAAGCTGCGCGACCGGATCGAGGCACCGGCCGAGGCGCCGAAGGAGGAGCTGCTGCGGCTGGCCCGTGAGAGCGAGAAGGTAGCCAGGCACCTCGACGGGCAGGAAATAGTCAAGGAAATTGTAGTTCCAGGCAAGCTGGTCAACCTGGTGGTCCGGTAGGGCCCGCCGCCGGGCCCGACCGTTCTGCTAGAAAGCCGCCGAATGCTGGTCAGACGCCTCAACGAAGCTGCGGTCGAGGAGTGGCACCGTCTCCGGGCCCACGTCCTGATGGACGCGGGCGAACTCGGCTCGCGCAATCTCTCGGTGACCTGGGTGACCGTCCCCGGCGGCGTCAAGCAGACGCTGCACTCTTCCGGCGAGGCCGAGCAGGCCTACGTCGTCGTCCGCGGCAGCGGCACGATGTCGGTCGCCGGCGACACCCAGGAGGTCGCCGAGGGCGATCTGATCCTCGTCCCGCCCGCCACCGAGCACTCGATCGGCAACGAGGGCGACGTCGAGCTGACCTGCGTCTCGATCCAGTCCCCGCCGGTCGCGGCCGCCGAGCTCTACAGCGACCAACTCGCAGAGGTGGCCGGCTATGACGACGAGGACGACTACTAGCCCGTAGTCGCTGTTCCGCCTCTATTCTGGCGATGAGATTTTGCAGTCTGCGCGCCACGCGTGCGCCCGGATCGCCCAGCATCGATGGCGATGCCGGAGATGAGTCGCAGCCAGGTGGTGATCTACGCGGCGGTGGCGCTGGCGCTGCTGCTGGTCGGCGCGCGGGCGATCCGCGGCGAGGGAGAAACGGATTCCTCTTTTGCCGCCGGGAACTCGGGCGGCGGAGGCGGGGCGAGCGTCTCGGTCGCCGGTGCGAGCGGGGAGGTGGTGGTCGACGTGACCGGCGCGGTACGGCGGCCGGGCGTCTACCGGATGCCGATGGGCAGCCGGGTCGACGACGCCCTCGCCCGCGCCGGCGGACCGACGCCGCGGGCCGAGCTGGAAGCGATCAACCGGGCTGCGAGGCTCGCCGACGGACAGCAGGTGGTCGTGCCCGAAGCGGTTCCCGGCGGGACGGCGGCGGGGACCGAAGAAGGCCCGATCAGCCTCGGCACCGCCACCGCTGAGCAGCTGGAAGAGATCGAGGGGATCGGCCCGGTTACCGCCGGCGACATCATCGCCTTCCGCGACGAACACGGCGGCCTCTCCTCGATCGACGAGCTCGACCAGGTCGCGGGGATCGGCCCGGCGACGATGGAGTCGCTGCGGGCGCGGCTGCAGCCCTGAGCGGTGAGGTCGCCGCTGCCCTCGCTTCCGGTCATGCTCGGCGTCGTCCTGCTGACGGTCGCGGCGCTGGGGAGCAGCGACGAGATCCGCCAGCGGGCCGCCGCCGGGCTCGGCATGGGGATGCCCGAGCGCGAGGCGGCCCTGGCGCGCGGCTTCGTGCTCGGCGAAGACGACGAGGTCGACGCGCAAACGGAGGAAGACTTCCGCCGCGCCGGCCTCAGCCACCTGCTCGCCGTCTCGGGCCAGAACGTCACCCTCCTGGCGCTGCTGGCGATGCCGCTGCTGGGCGCCTTCGGGGTTCCGCTGCGCGAGCGGCTGGTCTGGGTGCTGGCGCTGATCGCGGTCTACGTGCCGGTCGCGGGAGCGGGCCCGTCGATCCAGCGGGCGGGGGTGATGGGGGCTCTTGGCCTGCTTGCGACGCTGGGGGGCAGGCGCGCTTCGCGCCTCTACACGCTGGCGGTCGCGGCGTTGGTGACGCTTGCGATCGACCCCGGCGTCGCCACCGACGTCGGCTGGCAGTTGAGCTTCGCGGCGGTTCTCGGGATCCTCCTGCTGGCGGCGCCGCTGCGGGAGCGGCTCGAGTCGAGCCTCGGCCGCGGGCGCTGGCGCCGCGCCCTCGCCGAGGGGTTGGCGGTGACGGTCGCCGCGACGCTGGCGACGGCGCCGCTAATCGCCTTCCACTTCGAAACCCTCTCCACGACGACGCTGGCGGCCAACGTCCTGGCGCTGCCGGCGGTGGCGCCGGCGATGTGGCTGGGTATGTGCGCCGCCGCCCTGGCCCAGCTCCCCGGCATCCCGCTGGAGCCGCTCAACTGGCTGAACGCCCTGCTGCTCGCCTACGTCGCCCAGGTGGCCGAGTGGTGCGCGGCGCCCCGCTGGGCCGAGCTACGGGTCCACCTCGACGGACAGGGCCTGGCGCTCGCCTACCTCGGCCTCGCCGCGGCGCTGCTCGCCTGGCGGCGCTGGCCACGAGGAGCCCTGGCGCTCGCCGCGCTCGCCGCGGCCGTCTGGATGCCGCTGCCGTCGCTCGGGGGCGCCACTGCCGAGCGCCCGCCGGGCGGCTTGCGCGTGGTGGTCCTCGACGTCGGCCAGGGCGACGCGATCCTCTTCCAGCCCGCCGGGGCGGCGCCGGTCCTCGTCGACGGCGGGCCGCCGGGAGACGGGTTGGCGCGCAAGCTCGACGCGGCGGGCGTGGGGTCCTTGGGCGCCGTCGTCGTCACCCACGACCAGTCCGACCACGCCGGCGGGATCGAAGAGCTACTGGGCGACGTGCCGGTGCGGCGGCTCCTCTTCGCCCGCCTGCACCGGCGGCTGATCGCGGCGGCGGCCGCGGCCGGGGCCGACCCGGAACGGATCGCCGCCGGCCGCGAGCTGCGCTCCGGGGCGCTGCGGTTGCGGGTCCTCTGGCCGCCGGTCGAGCTGCTCGGCCCCGCGGCCGCCGGCCAGGACCCGAACCGCCTGGCGCTGGTGATGGTCGCCCGCTGGCGGAGCTTCACCATGCTGCTCACCGCCGACGCGGAGGCGGAGGCGGTGCCGATCAACCCCGGCCCCATCGACGTCCTCAAGGTCGCCCACCACGGCAGCGACGACGCCGGCCTTGCCGGGCTGCTGGAGCGCACGCGGCCGCGTTTGGCGGTGATCTCGGTCGGCGCCGGCAACCCTTACGGGCACCCGACCGCGGCGACGATCGCGACGCTGGCGCAGCACCGGGTCCCGACCCTGCGAACCGATGAAGAGGGACAGATCGTGATCGACGTCCGCGGGCGGGTGATGAGCGTGGACGGATGATCGAATCGAAACTTGAGGAACCCAATCCAATCGCTCCGCAGGGGGCCTCAGGTGCCGATGCACGGAGTGGTGCGCTCCATTCTTCCCACCAGGCTGCTCAAATCGCTTCGACTTCCGAGCGTTGCGGGCGCCGGTCTGCCGGAACGGATGCGCAGCACCGCCTTCGCTTTTCTCGGCCTCACCGCAGCGCTGGGGCTTGCCCTTGTTGCGACCTTCGCCCAGCTCAGCTTCCCCGTGCTCGCGCCGGCGCCCGCGCCCAGCGGTCCACCGGTCGGCGCCATCTCCGACGCGGTGTCCCTGCAGCACGCCCCGGCGGCGTCCGGGCGGCGGGAATGGCAGCCGGACGTCTCCAGCCGCTCGGCGGGCAGCGCCGGGACCGATCGCGGCAGCGGCGGTGGGGGTCACGATGTGGGGTCGGTCGCCCCGCCGGCAGCCGCCCCGGCGCCGTCCGGCACCGGCGGCGTCAGCGGCGATCCCGGCCCGGCACCCGCGCCGCAGCCGGACCCGCAGCCCTCCTCGGATCAGCAGGCGCCGAGCTCGGCGCAGCCGGATCCGACCCCTCCCTCCAAGCCGAAGCCCGTCCCGGCGCGCCCGGCGGCGCCGGAGCCCGAACCAGCCCCGGCTCCCGGAAACTCCCAGTCCACCGCCGCCGCCGAACACGCCAGCGAACGCGGAGTCGAAGCCTCCTCCAAGACCGCGACCGCCGCGGTCGCCCCCGAAGTCGCTGCCGAAGAGTCGCCGGGCAGCGGCAAAGGCAAAGCGCTGGGGCACAGCAAGTAGCGCCGCGAGCGAGCCGCGGCGATATCTAGACTCGGCCCGATGGCCGACGAGATGCAGCCGCTCTACCTGATCGCGGGCAGCGACGGGGCCAAAATCGACGCCACGCGGGCGCGGCTGCGCGCCCGGGCCGAGCGCGAGGGGGGCGAGGCGGCGCTAGAGGTCTTCGAGCCGGGCGAGGGGCGGGGGATGCCCGATCACGAAGCGCTGCTCGCCGCGATCCCGGCGATGTCGCTGATGGAGTCGCGCCGCTACCTGCTCGCCGACGGGATCGAGCGTTGGCGCGACAAGCAGCTCGAGCCGGTCGTCGCGGCGCTGGGCGAGCTGCCGCCGGACCTGACCCTGGTCCTGATCTGCCGCGACAAGCCGCCGGCGAAGCTGGCCAAGGCCGTGAAGGCGGCGAAGGGGGAGGTGCACGAGTTCGAGGCGCCCAAGGCGCGCGAGATGCCGCGCGTGCTGGTCGGGGAGGCGCAGCGGCTCGGCTTCCGGCTCGACCCGGGAGCGGCGCGGATGCTGGTGGAGCGGATGGGCGCCAACCCGGTGCGGCTGCGGACGGAGCTCGAGCGGCTGGCTCTGTGGGCGGGCGAGGAGGGAGAGGTGGCCGTCGCCGACCTCGAAGAGATGATCGCCGACACCTCCGAAGCCGCGGTCTGGTCGCTCTCCGACGCGCTGGTCGAAGGCGACGCCGCGGCGGCGTTGCGAATCGGCGAGCAGCTGATCGGCCAGGGGGAGAACGTCACCGGGCTGATCTACGGCCTCGCCTCGCGCCTGCGCGGCGCCTGCACGGCCGCGGCCCAGCTGGAAGAGGGGATTCCGCCGGCAAAGGTGGAGTCGTCGCTGAAGATGCACCCCTACGCGGCCAAGCAGCTGGTCAGACGGCTGCAGAACACCGACCTGGCGAGCCTGCGCGCGGCGACCGAGGCGCTCGCCGACCTAGAGCTCTGGCTGCGCGGCGGCGCTGACTACGGCGACGAGCTCGCCTTCACCCTGGCATTGCGGAAAGCGGCAGCCGGGGCGGCTTAGGAGGCGGAGCCGGCGGCGATTCGCGCGGCTTTGGACTTCTTGCGGGCGCCGGTGTTCTTGTGGAGGGCGCCCTTCTGCACGGCCTTGTCGATTTTCGAGACGAGATCGCGCTGCTCGGCGGCAACGGTCTCGGCGTCGCCGGACTCGACCGCGCTTTCGAGGCGCCGGAAGTGGGTCTTCACGGTGCTCGTCAGCAGCCGGTTCTCGGTCCGCTCGCGCTCGCTGCGGAGTATCCGCTTCTTCTGTGAGGCTATGTTGGCCATGTCAAGTTCCCGAGCAGGCGCCTTGCCGGCTCCGGGCGGCCGCGGACTATAGCGACTGGCGCACGCCCAGTCGTCCCTCGAACCGAATCGACACCAAGCTTGGAGACGCCCAGGGCACCTGACACCCCCGATCCAGAGGAGCGGCCGCTCGACGCCGACGAGTCGTCGTTCGCCTCCGACGTCGGCGTCCGCGAGGCCGAGGGATTCGACCCGGGCGAGGAACTCGCCGCCGAGCCCGCCCCCGGCAACCAGGCCGGGCGCCTGGCCCGCTCCACCGCCTTCTTCTCGATCGCCACCGCCGCCTCGCGCGTCGCCGGCCTCGCCAGGGAAGTGGTTGCCGCCGGTTTCTACGGGGTCAGCGGCCCGGTGTCGGCCTTCACCGTCGCCTTCCAGGTCCCGAACCTGATCCGCGCCCTGTTCGCCGACGCGGCGCTGCAGCCGGCCTTCGTCCCGGTCTTCACCGAACTGCTCGGCAAGAAGGCCTACAAAGAGGCGTTCCGCCTCGCCTCGACGATGTTGCTGCTGGTGACGATGGTGCTGGGGGCGATCACCGCCCTCTTCGTCCTCCTCGCGCCGGTGATCATGCCGGTCTTTGCGCCGGGCTTCGACCAGGACATCACCGACCTCACCGTCTCCCTCTCCCAGGTCCTTTTCCCGATCCTGATCCTGCTCGGGGTCAGCGGCATCGTCGTCGGCATCCTCAACAGCTACGACCGCTTCGGCGCCTTCGCGATCGCGCCGCTGTTCTGGAACCTGACGATCATCCTCGTCCTCGTCGTCCTGGAGCCGATGTTCCACGGCCAGAACCGGATCTACGCCTACGCGATCGCGATCCTCGCCGGCACCCTGGTGCAGCTTCTGATCCCGGCCTGGGATCTGCGCAACACGCCCTTCCGCTTCAGCTGGAGCTTCGATTGGCGGCACCCGGGGGTGCGGCGGGTCCTGGTGCTGATGCTGCCGGTGACGATCAGCCTCGGGCTGATCAACTTCAACCTCTTGATCAACAGCTTTTTCGGCAGCCTCGTCTCCGAGCATGCGCCGGCGGCGATCGACAAAGCGTTCCGCATCTACCAACTGCCGCAGGGGATCTTCTCGGTCGCGATCGCGACGGTGCTGTTCCCGACCCTGGCGCGCTTCGCGAACGCGGGGGAGATCGACAACCTGCGAGCGACGATGGCCAACGGGATGCGGCAGATCCTCTTCGTCCTGGTCCCGGCGGCGGCGGCGATCCTCGCCCTCTCGGACCCGATGATCCGGCTCGTCTACCAGCGCGGGGAATTCAACCCGGCGGATACGGCCGTCGTCGCCACCGCCCTCTTCTGGTTCGCCTTCTCGCTGCCGACCAACGGCCTCTATCTGCTGCAGACGCGGACCTTCTTCAGCTTGCAGCGGCCCTGGCAGGCGACGGCGCTGGCGACGATCGACCTCGTCGTCTCGGCCCTGGCGGCGCTGGCCCTCTACGCGCCCTTCGGGGTCGGCGGCATCGTCGCCGGGACCGGGATCGGGACCACCGTCGCGGTCGTCGCCCAGGCGGTGATCCTGCGCCGCGAGTTCGGCGGCCTCGAGCTGCGCCGTCTGTTTTCGACCGCGTCGCGGATCACCGTCGCCGCGGCGGCGCTGGCGGGGGTCGGCTGGGTCGTCTGGGACGTCCTCGACCAGATCCTCGGACGCGGCTTGCTGGGGCAGATCGTCTCCCTAGGCGTTGGCCTCGGCGCCGGCGGCGTCGTCTACGTGGCGGTCGCCAAACTGCTGCGGGTCGCGGAGCTGGAGCAGATGAGCCGCCTGCTGCTGCGGCGGGGCCGCTAGCGCCGGATGCTCGACCTCGGGCGGTACCTGCTGGGCGTGGCGGAGCTCCTGCTGCTGGGCGGCTTCGCCTGGCTCGGCGGTTCTTCGCTGCGCGGCTGGTTGCTGCCCCGGTTCGAGGGGGCGCCGGCGCACTTGGCAAGCGCGGTGATCGCGCTGGCGCTGCTGATCTGGTCGGCGGAGCTTCTGGGGAGCTTCGGTTGGTGGGAGCCGGTGCCGTACTTGGTGCTGGTTGCCGCTGTGGGGTTGGGCTGCTGGAGGGTCGCGTCGCGGCGGGAGGGGGACGGGAGGTCCTCTCCAGACACATCTCGCCAAAGGCTCGATGTTGAGTGTCTGGAGAAGACCTCCCGTCCCCCTCTGCTGACGGTGATTGCCCTGCTGGTCGCGGCGATCGCATTTATCCACTTCGCTCTGGAAGCCAAGACCAAGCTCTCGACGGGGATGACCGGGTTCGACAGCACCTGGTACCACGGGCCGTTCGCGGCGGGCTTCTTCCAGGGCGGCGATACCTGGGGCCTGCACTTCATCGCGCCGCAGTTCTTGGCCTGGTTCTACCCCGCCAACGGGGAAATCTTCCACGCGGGGGGTATGCTGGCGTTCGGGCGGGACGTGCTGTCGCCGCTGCTGAACCTGGGGTGGTTTGTCGGGTGTCTGGTCGCCTGCTGGTGCATCGGGCGGCCGTACCGGGTCGGGCCGTGGTCGCTGGCGCTCGGGGCGGTGGCGCTGAGCGTGCCGGCGCTGGCCGACCAGGCCGGGGAGGCGCGGAACGACATCGTCGGGATCTTCTTCCTGCTGAGCGCGGTGGCGATTGCGCTGAATGCGTGGGGCGGGGATGGCGGAACGGGAAAGAAGCTGGGTAGGGAGGAGGGCGGCGCCGGTGTCGGTGCGTACCTCGTGGTTGGATTGGCTGCGGGGCTTGCGGCCGGGACGAAGCTGAACTTTCTGCTGCCGGCGGCGGTGCTGGTGGTTGGTCTGGCGGCGATCGCTCCCCGCGGGGCGCGGGGCCGGGCTCTCGGCCTTGGTGCGCTGGCCGCTGTTGCCGGAGGCGGCTACTGGTACCTGCGCAACCTCGCGCACAGCGGCAACCCCCTGCCCTGGATCCACCACCTCGGCCCGATCGACCTGCCGGCTCCAGAGCAGGCTCTCGGCGGCCGCGAAGCCCATTCGGTCCTCGGCTACCTGGGCGACGGCAGCGTCTGGTCCGACTGGTTCCTCCCCGGCTTACACAGTGGGCTCTGGTTCGTTTGGCCTCTGCTCCTGCTCGCCGCCATAACGGGCTTGTCTCTCGCCACCGCTGCGCCCTTCATCCATCGACGGGCCGGAAATACGCCTATATGGAGGGAAATCGGCCCGTCGACGGGGGTGCTTGCCGTGGCGGGGCTCGTCGGGCTGGCGGCGGCGCTGGCGTGGCTGGTGGCGCCTACGTCTGCGTCGGGACCCGACGGGATGCCGCGCGGGTTCGAGTCGGGCCTTCGGTACCTGGCGCCTGCCCTCGTCCTCGGCCTCGCGCTGCTGCCCACCGCCCCCGCAGTCCAGCGCCGAATCGCAAGGTTCGGAGGAGCGCTCCCTTCCTTTGTCGCCCATAGCGGTACAAAGGAAGGGAGCGTTCGCGGATTGGGCTGGATGCTCGGGGGCCTGCTGGTGTTCGCTATCGCCGTCGGTTACCCGGTCCAACGCCACTATCTGGAGTCCCGCTACAAGGACCCCACCTTCACCGCTCCGGGCCTCAACGCCGCCTTCGCCTGGGCCCGCGACATCTCCGATTCCCGCATCGCCACCACCAGCACCCGCCAATACCCCCTCTTCGGCACCGACCTCTCCAACCAGGTCCACTACCTAGGCATCGAGCAACCCCACGGCGGCTACAAGCCCCCAACCACCTGCGGTACCTACCTCCAGCTGCTCCAAGACGGCGACTACGACTACGTAATTGCCACCCGCGACCGGATCGAACCCAACAAGCCGCCATACCCGCCGTCGGTCAAATGGACCGAAGACGCCGGAGCCAAACCCATCCTGCGAAAACCCCCAACGGTCGTCTTCGAGCTACCCGAGCACCTCCATCCCTCGGCGTGTAGCTGACCAACGCCACGAGCCGGCGGGTGGCGCGGAAGGGGGGACCACCCCCGAGGTGTCCTCGGGGGTGGTGGGCCCCTTCCGTGACAGGACCCGCCGGCCCACCGCCCTCGTCCCTCATACTCACCACGCCCAATGGACCACATCCGAAACTTCTCGATCATCGCCCACATAGACCACGGCAAGTCGACGCTAGCCGACCGCATCCTCGAGCTCACCGGCGCCGTCGACCCGAAGAAAATGCAGGCGCAGCTGCTCGACTCGATGGACCTCGAGCGCGAGCGCGGAATCACGATCAAGGCCCAGGCGGTCCGCGTCGAGTACACCGCGAAGAGCGGCGAGACCTACCACCTGCACCTGATCGACACCCCCGGTCACGTCGACTTCTCCTACGAGGTCTCGCGCAGCCTCGCCGCCTGCGAGGGCGCGCTGCTGGTCGTCGACGCCGCCCAGGGAGTCGAGGCCCAGACCGTCGCCAACACCTACCTGGCGATCGAGAACGGGCTCGAGCTGATCCCGGTGATCAACAAGGTCGACCTGCCCGGCGCCGAGCCCGAGCGGGTCGCCGCCGAGATCGCCGACCTGCTCGGCGGCGATCCCGAGGAAGCGCTGCCGATCTCGGCCAAGACCGGGGAGGGGGTGCTGGAGGTGCTGGAGGCGATCGTCGAGCGGATCCCGTCACCCCGGGGCGAAGCGGATGCTCCGGCCCGCGCCCTGATCTTCGACTCCGAGTTCGACCCCTACCGCGGGGTGATCGCCTACGTGCGGATGGTCGACGGCTCCTTCCGCAAAGGCGAGCGGATCCTGGCGATGCAGAACGGGACCGAAGCCGACATCGACGACATCGGCTTCTTCCGGCCGACGATGATCGCGGTCAAGGGGATGGACGCCGGCGACGTCGGCTACCTGATCACCGGGATCAAGGACGTGACCAAGCTGCGGGTCGGCGACACCCTGACCACGCAGGCGAACCCCGCCTCGGAGCCGCTCGAGGGCTACCGCGAGGTGCGGCCGATGGTCTTCTGCGGCCTCTTCCCGATCGACACCGACCGCTACGAAGACCTCCGCGACGCGCTGGAGAAGCTCTCGCTCAACGACGCCGCCCTCTCCTGGGAGCCGGAGACCTCCGAGGCGCTCGGCTTCGGCTTCCGCTGCGGCTTCCTCGGCCTGCTCCACATGGAGATCGTCCGCGAGCGATTGGAGCGCGAGTACGACCTCGACCTGCTGGCGACGACCCCGAACGTGCGCTACCTGGTGAATCTCACCAACGGCGAGACCAAAGAGGTCCACAGCCCGACCGACCTGCCCGACCCGGGCACGATCGAGACGATCGAAGAGCCCTACATCCGCGCCACTCTGATCTGCCCGAAAGAGCAGGTGGGCGCGGTGATGGAGCTTTGCCAGCAGCGCCGCGGCACCCACGTCGACATGCACTTCCTCAGCCCCGAGCGGGTGCAGATTCGCTACGACCTGCCGCTGGCGGAAATAGTCCTCGACTTCTTCGACCTGCTGAAGTCGAACACCCGCGGCTACGCCTCGCTCGACTACGAGCCGATCGGCAACCGCGTCTCCGACCTGGTCAAAGTCGACATCTTGCTAGCCGGCGAAAAAGTCGACGCTCTCTCGATCATCGTCTTCCGCGACTTCGCCTACGAGCAGGGCAAGCGCCTCGTCGGCCGCCTGCGCAAGACGATCCCGCGCCAGCTCTTCGACGTTCCAGTGCAGGCCGCGGTTGGCTCCAACATCCTCGCCCGCGAGACGGTCAAGGCGCTGCGCAAGGACGTCACCGCGACGCTCTACGGCGGCGACGTGACCCGCAAGAACAAGCTGCTGAAGAAGCAGAAAGCGGGCAAGAAACGGATGAAGGCGGTCGGTCGCGTGGAAGTGCCGCAGGAGGCGTTCCTCGCCGTGCTCGAGATCGACGAGTAGCCCGCCGCCGCCCCTGGCCGCGTAGCCAGTTAAAGTGCCCGGCCATGCCGATCAAGACTGATGCAGTTGGGAAGGAATGGCCCGGCACCACGTACCAGGTGGGGCGGGAGAAGATCAAGGAGTACGCGAACGCGCTGGGCATCGACAACCCGGTGCACCACGACGTCGAGGCGGCCCGCGCGGCCGGCTTCCGCGACGTGGTGGCGCCGCCGATGTTCGCCGTCGTCTACAGCAGCCCGGCGGTGGCGCCGGCGATCCTCGACCCCGAGGTGGAGCTGAACTTCGCGGCGATGGTCCACGGCGGCCAGGAGTTCGTCTGGGACGAGCCCGCCTGCTCGGGCGACGAGATCACGACCTCCGCCAAGTGCCTCTCGATCGAGGAGAAGGACGGCAAGGGCTTCTACGTCTTCGAGACCAACTCCGTCAACCAGGACGGCGCCCAGGTCGCTCGCGGCACCTGGACGCTGATCGTGAGGGGGGTTTAGAGATGGCCGATCTGAACGTCGGAGAGCAGATCCCGGAGCTGCGGGTGACGCCGGACAAGTACCTGCCGCACCGCTACGCGGGCGCTTCGGGTGACTTCAACCCGATCCACATCGACGACGAGCTGGCGAAAGCCGTCGGCCTGCCGCGCAACATCCTCCACGGCCTCTACTCGATGGGCCTGGTGGCGAAAGCCAACGCCGCGCTCGCCGACGGCGACCCGCGGGCGCTGAAGCGCCTCTCGGTGCAGATGCGGGGGATGGGCGTGCCCGAGCAGGAGATCGTCGTCACCGGCACGGTCAAATCCGCCGACGGCAGCCGGGTCGTAGTCGACACCGTCGCCGCCCAGGGCGAGACCGCTCTGATCAAGAACGCCGAGGCCGAACTCGATCTGTAGGAGAGGGGGCCGCTGGGCTCCCCTCCTAGAATTGCTCGCATGCTGAGCGAGCGGCAAGAGCTGATCCTTCGTCTCGCGGTCGAGGCCTATCTCGACTGCGGCCGGCCCGTGCCCTCGAAAGAGGTGGCGGAGCGGCCGGAGGTGGAGTGGGGGCCCTCGACCGTGCGCGCCGAGCTGGCGGCGCTGGAGGCGGCGGGCTACCTGACCCACCCCCACACCTCCGCCGGCCGGGTGCCGACCGACGCCGGCTACCGCCTCTACGTCGCCTCGATGGTCGAATCCGGGCGGATCCCGGCGCGGCCCGATGCCGAGCTGGAGCTCTCGCGCCTGCGCCGCGAGGTCGACGAGGCGATGCGGGAGACGACCGCGACGCTGGCCCAGGTCACCGACCTGGTGGCGATGGCCACCGCCCCCTCGCCCGGCCTGACGGCGACGATCCACCGGGTGGAGGTGCTGCCGCTGCAGCCCAACCGGGTGGTGGTGATCGCGATCGCCTCGACCGGCGACGTCACCCGCCGCGTCTTCGAGTTCGACCGGCCGGTCGACCCGGGTCTCGTCGAGTGGGCTTCCAGCTACTTGAACGAGAAGCTCTCCGGCCTCGGGGTCGGGGCGCGGATGATCGCCAGCCGCCTCCGCGACCCGGAGCTGAGTGGGGTCGAGGCCCGCTTCATCTCGACCCTCGGCACCGCCTTCACCGACTTCGTCGCCGACGAAGGGGGCGAGCTCTACCTCGAGGGCGCCTCGCGGCTGCTCTCCGACGCCCACCTTCCCGACCTGCCCCGCGCCGACGAGCTGATGACGGCGCTGGAGCGCCGCGCCGACGTGCTGCGGATGCTGCGCTCCTCGCTCGACGAGCGTTCGGTCTTTTTCTGGATCGGTGGCGAGAACCCGCAGCCGGCGCTGCGCTCGGTCAGCGTGATCGGCGCCAACTACGGGCTCGGCCACCGCAACCTCGGCGCCGTCGGCGTGGTCGGTCCGCTGCGGATGGACTACGCGACCGCGATCGCCTCGGTCCGCTACGCCGCCCGCGAGCTCTCCCGCTACTTCGAGACTGTTTACTCCGACTAGCCGATGCCGCGCGACTACTACGAGGTCCTGGGGGTTTCCCGGGACGCCGACGAGACCGAGATCAAGAAAGCATTCCGTCGTCTGGCGCGGGAGCTGCATCCCGACGTCAACGACCACGACCCCGAGGCGGAGGAGAAGTTCAAGGAGGCCGCCGCCGCCTACGAGGTGCTCTCCGACGCCGATCAGCGCCGCACCTACGACGCCTACGGGCACGAGGGCCTGCGTTCGGGCGGCTTCGACCCCGGCGCCGGCTTCGGCTCGATCGACGACATCCTCCAGGCCTTCTTCGGCGGCGGTGGCGCCGGCTTCGGGTTCGGCGGCCGCCGCGGCCCCGCCCCGGGCGGCGATCTCGCGGCCGAGGTCGAGATCGAGCTCGCCGAGGTCGCGACCGGAGCCCGGCGCGAGGTCACCTACGACGTCGTCGGCAGCTGCGAGCACTGCCACGGCAACGGCGCCGAGCCGGGGACGCCGATCCGCACCTGCGAGCGCTGCGGCGGCGCCGGCGAGTTGCGGCAGGTAGCGCGGACGCCGTTCGGGCAGATGGTCCGGGCCACCGCCTGCGACGCCTGCGGCGGCGCCGGCAAGATCCCCGAGACGCCGTGCGAAACCTGCGGCGGCGTCGGTCGCACCCGCCAGAGCCGCACCAGCGCGATCGAGGTGCCGGCCGGGATCGAGGATGGGCAGCGGATGCGGATCACCGGCGCCGGCCACAGCGGCGAGGCGGGGGCTCCCGCCGGAGACCTCTACGTCGAGGTCAGGATCGCCGAGGACGAGCGCTTCGAGCGCGAGGGGAGCGACCTGATCAGCCTCGTCTCGCTGCCCGCGACCGAGGCGATGCTTGGCACCAAGGTGACGGTGCCGACGCTCGAGGGCGAGGAGGAGATCGAGATCGAGCCAGGGACCCAGCCGGGGGCCGAAAAGGTCCTGCGCGGCGCCGGCCTGCCGCGCCTCAACGGGCGCCGCCGCGGCAACCAGCGGATCGTCCTCAACGTCTTCGTCCCGACCAACCTCTCAGACGAGCAGCGGGAGATCGCCGAGCGCCTCGACGAGAGCCTTGAGGACGGCAACCTCCAGCCGCCGCACGGGGACGGGCTCTTCTCCCGCGTGCGGCGGGCCTTCGGTTGAGGCTCCGCCGGTGATCCGGCTCGCGGTCCGCTGCGCGCCCGAGCAGGCGGAGCTGGTCCTGGCCGAGCTGACGGTGCTGGCGCCGAACGGGGTCGAGGAGGAGCGCGGGCCGGGCTACGTCGAGTACGCGATCTACGGCGGCGAGGGGGAGCTGCCGGAGCTGGGTGACCTCGACGCTGCGATCGCCGGCGGCCGGGTGGAGGTCAGCTCGACCGAGATCCCCGACGACTGGGCCGACCGCTGGCGGGACTTCCACAAGCCGCTGCTGGTCGCCGACCGTCTCTGGCTGCGGCCTTCGTGGGAGCCGCCGCGCGAGGGCGCGACCGACGTCGTCGTCGACCCCGGCCAGGCCTTCGGCACCGGCGCCCATCCGACCACCCGGCTCTGCCTCGAGTACCTCTGCGAGATCGCTCCGGGGGGAGAGCTGGTCGACCTCGGCACCGGCTCCGGCGTCTTGGCGATCGCGGCGGCAAAGCTCGGTTGGAGTCCGATCCGCGCCTACGACCACGAGCCGGCGGCGATCGAAGCCGCCAAAGCAAATGCGGTCGCCAACGACGTCGAGCTTTCCCTGGAGCGCGCGAACCTGCGGGAAACCCTCCCCGAGCTGGCGCCAACGGTCGTAGCGAACATGACCGCGCCGATCCTTCTGGCCGTGGCCGAACTGATCCGGGAGGGAGGGGGAACCCGGAGGAGCCTCCCCAGTTCTGGGACGGAGGGTTCCCCCTCCCTCCCAACCACCTTCGTCTGCTCAGGCCTGCTTCTGGCCGAGCAGGATCAGGTTTCCGGCGCCTTCGGCGACCTCGGCTACAGCGAGGCCGATCGTCGCCAGGACGGCGACTGGGCCGCCCTGTTGCTGCGTCGGGCCTGAGCTATAGGGTTCCCGCGATGCCCATCGCCTCGATCGTCAGCGCCGACTACAAGATCGCGCTGTTCCTCCACATCCTCGCCGTCGTCCTCGCCTTCGGCCCGACCTTCGGCTACGCCCTCTTCTTCTCGACCGCGCCGCAGTATCCGCGGGCTGTGCCGGCAATCTTGACCGGCATCCAGCGCTGCGACCGCTACCTGGTCCAGCCCGGGATGATCGTCCTGCTCCTCGCCGGGATCTACCTGCTGGTCGCCAGCGACGACGCCTGGGGCGGCGGCGACGCCTTCGTCACCGTCGGCTTCCTCGCGATCATCGTCCTCTTCGGGCTCCAGCACGCCTTCTTCCGCCCCCAGACCGCGAAAGCCAAAGAGCTGGCCGAGCGGGACCTGGGCAAAGGCGATGAGCTCAGCCCCGAATTCAACGAGATCTCCGAACGGCTCAGCAACGTCGGCAAAATCGCCGGCCTGATCGTCGTCGTGACGATCTTCTTCATGTCGTACAAGCCGTTCATGTGAGCGACCTTCCGGTTGCGATGTTCGACTCGGGCGTGGGCGGGCTCACCGTCCTGCACGAGTGCCTCGTCTCGCTGCCGCAGGAGGACTTCGTCTACCTCGGCGACACGGCAATGTTCCCCTACGGGGACAAGGACCCGGAGCAGCTGCGAGAGCGGATCCGTCGAATCGCCGGAATGCTCCTCGACCGCGGCGCCAAGCTGCTGGTGATCGCCTGCAACACCGCGACCTCGGTCGGCGAGGAGGTGACGCGGGAGGTCGCCGCCGAGCGCGGGGTGGAGGTGGTGCCGGTGGTCGAGCCACAGGTCGAGATCGCCGCTGCGATCACCGCCAACGCCCGAGTCGGAGTGCTGGCGACGCCGAACACGGTCGCCAGCGGCGCCTACCGGCGGGCGCTGGAAGCCGTCGGCCGCGGCCTCGACGTGATCGAGGTCGCCGCTCCCGACCTCGCCCCGTTCATCCAGGACGGCGCGCTGTTCGACGAGGAGACGATGACGATGGCCCGCTCCTACTGCCGGCCGCTGAAGGAGGCCGAGGTCGACACCCTGATCCTCGGTTGCACCCACTACCCGCTGGTGGCGCCGATGCTGCAGCGGATCCTCGGCCGCGATGTCCGCCTCGTCAGCGGCGGCCACGCCGTCGCCGCCGCGGTCCAGCGCACCCTGGAGGGGTCCGGCATGGCCCGTGAGGGGGGAGGGGAGGGGGCCTACGACTTCCTCTGCACCGGCGACTGCGACGCCTTCCACGAGATCGGCACGCGGTTTCTGCAGATGCCGTTGGGGGACGTCGAGCAGGTCGAAGTCTGAATCTCGCGACGAAGGCCGCTCGAAGAAATCACGAAATGCGCGCCACGGGTGCGCCCCGACCCGGCACGATCCCGGCCATGCCCGTTTTGACGCCGAGCAATACCGTATATACTCATCCCGTGGCCAAGGTGATGATCTCCATTCCCGACAAGCTCCTGGAGCGGCTGGACCTGCGCGCGAAGCAGCAGGGCGACACCCGCAGCGGCCTTCTGCAGCGCCTCGTCGAGCGCGAGGTCGAGGCCGGCGACAAATCCCGGCGGGAAGCGCTGAACCGGATCTGGGACGAGGTCCGGATCGAGGTGCCGGCCGACCGGCCGGAGCTCCTCGACGTGGCCCGGGTGATCCGGGAAGACCGGGAATCCCACTGATTTGCTCCTGCTCGATGCAAGCACCTGGGTGGCGGCTGGGCTCTCCGCCCATCCATCGCACCCGGCCGCCGCTCCCCTGGTCCGTGGGGGAGTCCCGGTCGCCGCGCTCGACCTGACCATCTACGAGGTGACCAACGTCGTTGCGCGGCAATACCGCCAGCCCGACCAGGCGGAGAGGATCGCGCGAGCCGTTCTGCGTACCTGCGGAGATGAGCTCATCCGCGTGGATCATGCGATGGGGGAGGAGATCGTGAGAGTGGTCTCCGAACACGGCCTCACGGCCTACGACGCCGCCTACGTGGCCGCGGCCCGCCGCAACGGCTGGCAACTGGTCAGCCTCGACCTCCGCGACCTGGTCTCGAAGGGGCTCGCCGTGACTCCCGATGCCGCCGACTACCCTTAGGGGCATGGCAGTTCTCGAACAGGTGCAGGACGACGTCAGGACGGCGATGAAAGCGCGGGATCGCGACCGCGCCGGGGCCCTGCGGATGATTGTCGATGTTCTGCAGAAGGACGCAAAGCTGGGTGAGGGCGACGAGATCGCGGTCCTGCAGCGGGAGCGGAAGAAGCGGGTCGAGGCGGCCGAGGCGTACGAAAACGCCGGCCGCGCCGAGCAGGCGGCGGCCGAGCGCTTCGAGGCCGAGCTGATCGAGGGCTACCTGCCCCAGCAGCTCTCCGACGAGGAGCTGGGGGAGATCGTCGCGGCGGCGATCGCCGAGACCGGCGCCAGCGAGCAGCGGCAGATGGGCCAGGTGATGTCCGCGGTGATGCCGAAGGTCGGTGGCCGCGCCGACGGCAAGCGGGTTAGCGCCGCGGTGCGAGAGAAGCTGGGTGCCTAGGCAATTGGCGCGTAGGCAGCTGACCCTCGACAACAGCGTCGCCGCCGAGCTGGCGGGTTCCGAGGACACCGTTCTGCGGGCGCTGCGCGGCAAGCTCGGCGCCGACCTGCACCTGCGCGGCAACGTCCTCACCCTCGAGGGCGAGCCCGACGACGTCGCCGCCGCAGCCACCGTCGTCGACGAGATGGTCGAGCTGATCGAGCAGGGGCACGACGTCGCCCCGGGGACGATCGAAGCGGTGACCGGCGCCCTCGACGCCGAAGAGAGCCCGGCCGAGATCCTCGACGACGTGGTCTGGCGCCACCGCAACACCAAAGTCGCGCCGAAAACCCTGAACCAGAAGCGCTACGTCGACTCGATCCGCCGCCACACGGTCACCTTCGGGATCGGCCCGGCCGGCACCGGCAAGACCTTCCTCGCGGTGGCGATGGCCGCCGCGGCGCTGACCGAACGCAAGGTGCAGCGGATCATCCTCACCCGGCCCGCGGTCGAGGCCGGCGAGCGTCTCGGCTTCCTCCCGGGCGACATCCAGGCCAAGGTCGACCCCTACCTGCGGCCGCTCTTCGACGCCCTCTTCGACATGCTCGACCCCGACCGGGTCAACGGCTACTTCGAGCGCAACGTGATCGAGGTCGCGCCGCTGGCATTCATGAGGGGTAGAACGCTTAATGATTCTTTTGTGATCCTCGACGAGGCGCAGAACACCAGCCCCGAGCAGATGAAGATGTTCCTCACCCGGCTCGGCTTCAACTCGCGGATGGTGGTGACCGGCGACGTCACCCAGATCGACCTGCCGACCGACCAGCGCTCCGGCCTGATCGCCGTCAGCGACATCCTCGACGGCGTCCAGGACATCTCCTTCGTCCGCTTCGGCGGCGAGGACGTCGTCCGCCACAAACTGGTCCAGCGGATCGTCGCCGCCTATGACGCGCACGGCGCCCGCGAGGCGCGCGCCGAACACGGGCCGACGCCGCGTTCGTGAGCGCCGACCTGACCGACGTTCCCGCCGACCTGCGCAGCCCCGTCGCCGCCGCGCTGGCCGCCGCGGGGGTCACCGACGGCCACCTCGCGGTAGAGATCGTCGACGCCCGGCGGATCAGGGAGCTGAACCGGGACCATCGCGGCACCGATGCGCCGACCGACGTCCTCGCCTTCCCGATCGACGAACTGTCCTCGGTCGCCGGCCCGCGCGAGCTGGGCGATGTCGCGATCTGCCCCGAGCGCTGCGCCGATGTGACCGAGGCCGCCGTCCACGGGACCCTTCACCTCTGCGGCTACGACCACGAGACCGACGACGGCGAGATGCTGGCCCTGCAGGCCCGCGTCCTCGCCGGGCTGCGATGACCCGGTCCGGCTTCGTCGGCCTCGCCGGCCGCCCCAACGTCGGCAAGTCGACCCTGGTCAACGCGATGGTCGGCTCGCACGTCGCGATCGTTTCCAGCCGCCCGCAGACGACCCGCCGCGCGATCCGCGGCGTCGCCACCGACACCGAGGCCGAGCGGCAGTTGATCCTCGTCGACCTGCCCGGCGTCCAGCGCCCGCGCGACGTGCTCACCGAGCGGATGCAGGGGCGGGTCACGCGCGAGCTGGCCGATTCCGACGTCGTCCTCTTCGTCCTCAACGGCGAGGAGGGGGTGGGGCCGGGCGACCGCTTCATCGTCGGGGCTCTGCTCGGGGCCGGGGCCGAGCTGCCGGTGATCTGCGCCGTCAACAAGGCCGACCGGCTCGGCCCCAACGAGCTGGTCCCGGTGCTGGCCGAGGCGGCGGAGCTGGCGGGCGTCGACGAGGTCTTTCCGATCAGCGCCAAGACCGGCGAGGGCCTGACGCCGCTGCTCGAGCGGCTGGGCGAGCTGATGCCCGAGGGCCCGTACATGTACCCGCCTGAGGACAGCAGCGACCAGTCCAGCGAGCTGCTGCTCGCCGAGCTGATCCGCGAGCAGGTGCTGAACCGGACCCGGCAGGAGATCCCGCACTCGGTCGAGGTCAAGGTCCTGGAGGTCGAGCCCCGCGATGACGGCCTGGTCACGGTCCGCGCCGAGATCTGGGTCGAGACCGAGTCCCAGAAGGGGATTCTGATCGGCCGCGCCGGCGCCAAGATCGGCGAGATCGGCGCCGCCGCCCGCCGCTCGCTGGAGCGCGAGCTCGGCGCCCAGGTGCACCTCGACCTCACCGTCCGCGTGCGCCGCAACTGGCGCCGGGACGAGGACCTGCTCGACCGCCTCGGCATCGAGTAGCGACGCGGCGTTTACGATTCAGCCGGTGTTCGCCGAAATCGAATTCGACCAGCAGGGCCTGGTGCCCTGCGTCGTCCAGGACTTCGCCTCCGGCGAGGTGCTGATGCTCGCCTACATGAGCGGCCAGTCGCTGGAGATGACGTTGGAGACCGGCGACCTCCACTTCTACAGCCGCTCGCGCGACGAACTGTGGAAGAAAGGCGAAACCTCGGGCAACTTCATGCACCTGCGCCAGCTCCGCTACGACTGCGACGGCGACGCCCTGGTGGCGCTGGTCGACCCCGCCGGCCCGGCCTGCCACACCGGCGAGCGCAGCTGCTTCTACCGCGAGGTGCTGGGCTCGGCCTCGCCGCGCAAAGACGCGCCGCCGGCCCCCGGCGAGCCCTTCCCGGTCACCTTCGAAGCGCTGCCGGCGCTGGAGCGGACGATCCGCCACCGCGCCCTGCAGCGCCCCGACGGCAGCTACACCGTGAAGCTGCTCGACGACCGCGGGCTGATCGGCGAGAAGATCGAGGAGGAGGCCGAGGAGGTCGTCCGCGCCGCCCGCGAAGAGACTGACCAGCGCGTCGCCGAAGAGGCCGCCGACCTGCTCTACCACCTGAGCGTGCTGCTGGCCTCGCGTGGGGTCTCGCAAGCGAAGGTGATGGAAGTTCTCAATGGCCGTAGCGGCTGATTCCGAGATCCGGCTGGAGCCGAGCCTCGACAAGGCGCGGGAGCTGGCGCGCGAGGGCAACGTGATCCCGGTGCGGGCGCGCCTGGTCGACGACTGCGAGACGCCGGTCTCGGCCTTCCTCAAGCTGCGCGCGGGCGAGCCCGAGGGGGCGCCGTGCTTCCTGCTGGAGTCGGCCGAGCAGGGGCAGGTCGGCCGCTACTCGTTCGTCGGCCTGCGCCCGCGGGCGATGCTGCGCTGGAGCGAGGGCGTGCTCTCGGAATGGAGCGGCAGTGACCTCAGCCCGGGCTCGGAGCCCGACAGCGCCGAGCCAGCGCCGGACCCCTACGGGGCCGTCGCCGAGCGGCTGCGGCGCTACCGGCCGGCGCCGGTGCCGGATCTGCCGCCCTTCGCCGGCGGTGCGGTCGGCTTCTTCGCCTACGACCTGGTGCGGACGGTGGAGCCGCTCGGCGAGCCGAACCCGGACCCGCTGGGTCTGCCCGACATGGCGCTGATGGTGACCGACGCGATGCTCGTCTTCGACCACCTGCGCCACGAGCTGACGATCCTCGCCTGCGCCTTCGTCGAGGAGGACGGCAGCGTCGAGGCGGCCTACGAGCGCGCCGCCGCCACAATCGCCGAGATGCGCGAGCGCATGCGCGGCGCGGTCCCGCGCCCCCAGCACCCGATGGTGTCCGAGCCGCCGGAGTTCAAGTCGAACCTCAGCCGCGAGGAGTTCGAAGCGGCCGTCTCGCGGATCGTCGAGTACGTGCACGCCGGCGACGCCTTCCAGGTCGTCCCCTCGCAGCGCTTCTCCGCCCCGGCGCCGGTCGAGGCGTTCTCGGTCTACCGCGGCCTCCGCGCCGTCAATCCCTCCCCTTACATGTACTTCCTCGAGTTCGGCGACTTCCAGATCGCCGGCGCCTCGCCGGAGCCGCTGGTCAAGGTGACCGGCGACCGGGTCGAGACGCGGCCGATCGCCGGCACCTCGCCGCGCGGCGCCAGCGAGGACGAGGACCGTCGCTTCGCCGAGCGGCTGATCAACGACCCCAAGGAGCGGGCCGAGCACGTGATGCTTGTCGACCTCGGGCGCAACGACCTCGGTCGGGTCTGCGAGTACGGCAGCGTCAAGGTCGACGAGCTGATGGTGGTCGAGACCTACTCGCACGTCCTCCACATCGTCAGCCAGGTCTCCGGCCGGCTGAAAGAGGGCGTCAGCGCGATGGACGTGCTGCGCTCGGCGCTGCCCGCCGGGACCCTGTCCGGTGCCCCCAAGGTGCGGGCGATGCAGATCATCGACGAGCTGGAGACGGTCAAGCGCTGCGGCTACGGTGGCGCCGTCGGCTACCTCTCCTGGGACGGCGACCTCGACACCGCGATCCACATCCGCACCGTCGTCTGCAAGGACGGGCAGCTGCACGTCCAGGCCGGTGGCGGCACCGTCGCCGACGCCAAGCCGGCCTACGAGTACAACGAGTCGGTGAACAAGGCGCGGGCGGTCTTCCGCGCCGTCGAGGTCGCCTGCGAGCAACCGGACTGGAGCTGACGGTGCGCGTGCTGGTAATCGACAACTACGACTCCTTCACCTACAACCTCGTCCAGTACCTGGGCGAGCTGGGGGCGGAGGTGGAAGTCGTCCGCAACGACAAGGCGACCGTCGCCGAGCTGCTGGAGCGGGGCCCCGACCGGCTGGTCGTCTCGCCCGGCCCCTGCACGCCGGCCGAGGCCGGCATCTCCGGCGAGGCGATCAGGGCCTTCGGCGAGGCGGGGACGCCGGTGCTGGGCGTCTGCCTCGGCCACCAGGCGATGGTCGAGGCGTTCGGCGGCCGCGTCGTCCAAGGCGAGCCGATCCACGGCAAGGACGCCGAGGTCGAGCACGACGGGAAGAGCATCTACGCCGGCCTGCCGAGCCCGATGGTCGCCGGCCGCTACCACTCGCTCGTCGCCGACCCCGAACTGCCCGCGGAGTTGGAGCTGAGCGCCAGCCTCGGCGACGTGGTGATGGGCGCGCGCCACCGCGAGCTGCCGGTCGAGGGCGTGCAGTTCCACCCCGAGTCGGTGCTGACCCCGCAGGGAAAGCACCTGCTCGCCAACTTCCTCGGCAAAGGAGGCAACGGTGCCGAATGACGTAGTCAGCCGCGCGATCGACGCGGTCTGCGCCGGCGACCACCTGACCGCCGACCACGCCTCGGCGGTGCTCAGCGAGATCATGGAGGGGCGGGCCGACCCGGTCCAGACCGGCGCCTTCCTGATCGCCCTGCGGGCGAAGGGGGAGACGGTGCCGGAGCTGGTCGGCCTGGCGCGGACGATGCGCGGCCTGGCGGCGCCGGTGCCGACCGGGCGCGAGGACCTCGTCGACACCTGCGGGACCGGGGGCGGCCCCTCGACCTTCAACATCTCGACCACCGCGGCCCTGGTCGCTGCCGGCGCCGGCTGCGCCGTCGCCAAGCACGGCAACCGCTCGAACACGAGCAAGTGCGGCTCGGCGGACCTGCTGGAGGCGCTCGGGGTCAATGTCGAGATCGAGCCGGCGCAGGTCGGCCGCTGCATCGACGAGGTCGGCTTCGGCTTCATGTTCGCCCCCAAGCACCACGCGGCGATGAAGCACGTCGTCCCGGCGCGCAAAGCGCTCGGCGTGCGGACGATCTTCAACTTCCTCGGCCCCCTGACCAACCCCGCCGGCGCCAGCCGGCAGCTGCTCGGGGTCGCCGACCGCCACTACCAGGAGACGATCGCCGAGGCGCTGATCGGCCTCGGCAGCGAGCGCGCCCTCGTCGTCTCCGCCGAGGACGGCCTCGACGAGCTCTCGCTCTCCTCGCGCACCCGGGTGATCGAGGTCGCCGACGGCCGCACCGCGGAGTGGTTCGTCGAGCCGGGCCAGTTCGGCCTCGCGCCGGTCGAGCTGGAGCGGGTCGCCGGCGGCGATCCCGAGGAGAACGCGGCCGTCACGCGGCGGGTCCTGGGCGGCGAGGCGGGTCCGCAGCGCGACCTCGTCCTCCTCAACGCCGCCGCGGCGCTCTACGTCGGCGGCCTCGCCGCCGACCTCGAAGCGGGGGTCGCGAAAGCGGCCGGGGCGATCGATTCCGGGGCGGCAGCGAACGTGCTCGAGCGGCTGATCGCGGCAACGGCCGCTCCCGCCGTCTAGGCTTCTGACGTTCAAGTGGGAATGATCGAGCAGCTCATCGCGGGTGCCCGGGAGGGGGTGGAGGCGCGTCGCCGCGACCTCCCTCAAGCCGATCTCGAATCGCGCCTCTCCGCCCGCGGCGAAGACCGCCCGTTCAACGAGGCGCTGGTCCGCCCGGGCCTCTCGCTGATCGCCGAGTTCAAGCGCCGCTCTCCCAGCGCAGGCCGCCTCGCCCGCGAGGAGATCGACCTCGCGGCCCAGGTCGCCGCCTACGAGCGGGGCGGCGCGGCCGCCCTCTCGGTGCTCACCGACGAACCCCACTTCGGCGGCTCGCTGGCGGACCTGCGCGCCGCCCGCGCCGCCTGCGACCTGCCGATCATCCGCAAGGACTTCATCGTCGACCCCTACCAGCTCTACGAGGCGGCCGTCCACGGCGCCGACGCGGTGCTGTTGATCGCCGCCGCGCTGGACGACGAGGACCTCCGCGCGCTGCACCAGGAGGCCCGCGCGATCGACCTCGACTGCCTGGTCGAGGTGCACGACGAGGGTGAGCTGGAGCGGGCGCTGGAGGCCGGGGCGGAGGTGATCGGGATCAACAACCGCAACCTCGACGACATGAGCGTCGACATCGCCACCACCTTCGAGCTGATGCCCGACGTCCCCGCCGGCAAGACCGTGGTCGCCGAGAGCGGGATTTCCGGCCGGGCGGAGCTCGAAGAGCTCGACCGGGTCGGGGTCGACGCGGTCCTGATCGGCGGCGCGCTGATGGAAGCTCCCGACCCGGAAGGAAAGGTGCGGGAGCTGTCCGGGCCCGACGAAGGGACGCGGGAACACCTCGTCTAGCGCCGGCGCGTCGCGTCTTTCTTCTTTAGAAGAAATTTGAAGAGCATTTAGGGAAGGGACACTTCCCTGGGGGATCCTGTCGCCATGTCAAAGCTGAATCAGAAGATTCGCAGTCCCTTCGGCTCCGCTCTCCTTGGGGGCCTGGTCGTCGCCGTCGCCGGCTGGATCGCGATCGCCGCAGGCGCGATCCAGTCCGACGGCGGGTCGACGACCACCGTCGCGACGCCGATCACGGCGCCCGCCGACGTCAAGTCCGAAGACGGCAGCACCAACGTCGTCAACCAGATCTACAAGACCGACGGCAACGGGGTCGCCTTCATCGAATCGCAGATCGAACCGCAGGAAACCGAAAGCTTGAACCCGTTCGGCGAAGTCGAACCCGAATCCGGCGGCACCGCGACCGGCTCGGGCTTCGTGATCGACGGCGAAGGCCACATCCTCACCAACAACCACGTCGTCGAAGGCGCCAGCAAGGTCACGGTCAAACTCGGCGACTCGGAAAAGACCTACGACGCCGAAGTCGTCGGCGCCGACCCCGGCACCGACATCGCCCTGCTCAAGGTCGACGCCCCGGACGACGAAATCCATCCGTTGACGCTGGGTCACTCCTCCGACGCGGTGGTGGGCGACCCGGTGGTCGCGATCGGCAACCCCTTCGGGCTCGATCGCACCGTGACCAGCGGCATCGTCTCCGCGCTGCAGCGCCAGATCGAAGCCCCGAACGGGTTCTCGATCTCCCATGTGATCCAGACCGACGCCGCGATCAACCCCGGTAACTCCGGCGGCCCGCTGATCAACGCGGCCGGCGAAGTGATCGGGATCAACGCCCAGATCGCGACCGGCGGCGGAGGCAACGGCAACGTCGGCATCGGCTTCGCGATCCCGATCGACACGGTCAAGGCGGAGATCGAGCAGCTGAAGACCAAGGGCGAAGTCGAGCACGCCTTCATCGGTATCTCCGGCGGCACCGTCACCCCCGAACTGGCGAAGGCGGTGAACCTGCCGGTCGAAGAAGGCGTGATCGTGCAGTCCGTGGTCAAGGACGGGCCCGCCGACAAGGCGGGGATCGAAGCTGGCGGCACCTCGGCGACGATCAACGGCGAAGAAGTCCGGCTCGGCGGCGACATCATCACCGAGGTCAACGGCAAGAAGCTGAAGAGCATGGACGAACTCGTAGAAATCATCCAAGGGTCGAAGCCGGGCGACGAACTCAAGCTGACGATCATCCGCGGCGGCGACGAAAAGACCGCCGACGTCACCCTGGGCACGCAGCCCGAGGAATCTCCTACGGCTGAATAGGGCAGGGTTTACGGGACGGGTCTGACAGGGTCAGACCCGTCCTTCACGTACGCTCTGGTTTATGCGGGTCAAGTTCTGCGGGATCACCAATTTGGACGATGCGGCCGAGGCTGTGCGCCTGGGGGCTTGGGCTGTCGGGCTCATTCACTTCCATGGCAGCCCTCGGAACGTCGATCCGGGCGTCGCGGCTGAGATTGCGGCTGCTTTCCGACGCAAGTGCGAGGTCGTCGGGGTGTTTGTCAACCCCACCTTGGATGAGGTTGCGAAGGCGGTCGAGGACGAGGGGTTGACGATGGTGCAGCTGAACGGGGCCGAGGGGGCTTCGTTCTGCGCCGAGGTGCAGCGGCGCACCGGTCTCAAGGTTGCGAAGGCGATCCACGTCGCCAGCGCCGCCGACGTCCACGCCGCCGAGGCCTTCCGCACCGACTTCCACCTCTTCGACCGCCGCGGCAAGGGGCTCTGGGGCGGGACCGGCGAGAGCTTCGACTGGGAGCTGCTCCGCGGCCACCGCTCCGAGGTGCCGGCGATCCTCGCCGGCGGCCTGCGGCCCGACAACGTGGCCGCCGCGATCTCCGTCGCCCGGCCCTACGCGGTCGACGTCGCCAGCGGCGTCGAGCTGGAGCCCGGCCGCAAGGACCACGCGGCGATGGCTGCCTTCTTCGAGGCCGCGAACCCGGTCGGCGCCAGCGCATGAGCGCGATCGAGGAGCGCTTCGGCCCCTATGGGGGCCGCTACGTACCGGAGACGCTGATCCCGGCGCTCGACGAGCTCTCCGCCGCTTGGTCGGAGGCGCGGGAGGACGCCGAGTTCATGGCGCGCCTGCAGCTGCTGCGGCGCGACTTCATCGGTCGCCCGACGCCGCTCTACCTCGCCGAGCGCCTCTCCGAGCGGGTCGGCTCGCGCGTCTACCTGAAGCGCGAGGACCTTGCACACACCGGCGCCCACAAGATCAACAACGCGGTCGGCCAGGCGCTGCTGGCGGCGCGGATGGGCAAGCCGCGGGTGATCGCCGAGACCGGCGCCGGCCAGCACGGGGTCGCGACCGCCACCGCCTGCGCCCTGCTCGGGCTCGAATGCGTCGTCTACATGGGGACCGAGGACATCCGCCGCCAGGCGCCGAACGTCGAGCGGATGAAGCTGCTGGGGGCCGAGGTGGCGCCGGTCGAGGCCGGCGCCCGGACCCTGAAGGAGGCGGTCAGCGCCGCGATCCGCGACTGGGTCGCCAACGTCGCCACCACCCACTACGTGATCGGCTCGGCGGTCGGCCCCGCGCCCTACCCGGCGCTGGTCCGCGACCTGCAGCGGGTGATCGGCGAGGAGGCGCGCGAGCAGGCGCTGGCGGCCGAGGACGCCCTGCCGGGCCGGGTGATCGCCTGCGTCGGCGGCGGCTCCAACGCGATCGGCATCTTCACCCCCTTCGTCGACGACGCCGGGGTGGCGCTGGTCGGGGTCGAGGCGGCGGGCGAGGGCCTGGACACCAAGCGCCATGGCGCCTCGCTGCAGGGTGGGGTCAAGGGCGTCCTGCACGGCTCGCTCTCCTCGGTGATCGCCGACGAGGAGGGCCAGATTCTCGAGGCCCACTCGATCTCCGCCGGGCTCGACTACCCGGGCGTCGGCCCCGAGCACGCGCAGCTGCGCGACAGCGGCCGTGCCAGCTACGTGGCGGTCACCGACGAGCAGGCGCTGAGCGCCTTCCAGGAGCTGTCCCGGCTGGAGGGGATCATTCCGGCGCTCGAGTCCTCGCACGCGATCGCCTGGCTGATGGAGAACGCGCTGGAAGGCGACGGTTTCGACGTGCTCTGCCTCTCGGGTCGCGGCGACAAGGACATGGCCGAGGCCACGGCTCGTTTGAAGCCGCCGAATGAGGTTTTGCCATGAACGTCGCGGGGGGGAGCCGGGGGAGTCTCGGCGGACAACAGCGGGGAGGGTCCGGCGAGACTCCCCCGGCTCCCCAGGCGGGCCTGAATGGCGAGGAGCGGATCGCGACGGCTTTTGCTCTCGCGCGAGCTGAAGGGCGGGCTGCCCTGATGCCGTACATGATGGCCGGGTACCCCGACCGCGAGACCGGGCTGGCGGTGGCGGCGGCCTACGTCGACGCCGGCGCCGACCTGATCGAGCTCGGGGTGCCGTTTTCCGATCCGCTCGCCGACGGGCCGACGATCCATGCTGCGGCGACCGCGGCGCTGGAGGCGGGGGCGACGCTGGCGACCGGCCTGGAGGTCTGCCGCTCGATCTCCGACCGGGTCCCGGTCGTCTTCATGGCCTACGCGAACATGGTTCTCGCCCAGGGCGGCGCCGGGCAATTCGCCCAGCTGGCGCGAGCTGCCGGCGCGGCAGGCGCGATCGTCCCCGACCTGCCGCTCGACGAGGCCGCCGAGGTGCGCGAGGCGTTCGCCGCCGAGGGCCTGGCCCTGGTGCCGCTGCTGGCGCCGACGACGCCGGCCGAGCGCCGCAAGCGGATCTGCGAGTCGGCCCGCGGTTTCGTCTACGTCGTCTCCACCGTCGGCACCACCGGCGAGCGGGCCGAGATCCCCGCCGCCGTCACCGAGCTGGTCGCGGCGACCAAGGCCGACGCGGCGACGCCGGTCGCCGTCGGGTTCGGGATCGGCTCTCCCGAGCAGGCCGCGCAGATCGGCGAGATCGCCGATGGGGTGATCATCGGCAGCCGCCTCGTGCGCGCCGCCGGCGAGGGCGGATCGCCGCAGGGGGCCGCCGACGCGGTCGCCTCGTTCCTCAGCGAGACGCGCGTCGCCCTCGCCGGATAGGATGCCGCGCGATATGGGAATGGTCGTAACCCTCTTCCTCGCGATCGCCGCCATGGTGGTCGGCTACGCCGCGTTCGGCCAGGGCGGCGGCGTCGCCGGGCTGATCTTCTTCGGGATCCTGGTGATCGGCGCCGCGATCCGGACCCTGAAACAGGTCCAGAGCTCCTAGCGGCAGCGCTCAGGCGCGGGTCGCGATGACCTGCAGGTATTCGGGCTCGACCACGAGCGCCCGCTGGCCGCCGCTGCTGAGGTCCTCGAGGACGCGTTCGAGGTCGGCGGTCAGCTCTTGCTCGCCCTCGGGTCCGACGGCTTCGAAAGCGCTCTTGATCGGCCCGAAGAAGTCGCGGAAGAACGCGATGTAGTGCTCGGCCGAGCGGAAGGCCTGGCGCGACTTCAGCCGCTCGGCGCGCAGCTCGGTGACGCCGTCGCCGAAGAGCTCGCGAACGTGCCCCTCGTCGCCCCAGAGGACGGGTGGCACCGCGCCGGGCGGCGGCCCGCCGGTGTGCTTGACGATCGCCGCGAAGAAGTCCTGCAGGCCGCCGTCGGGGCACCAGCTCGCGACGCCGATCCGGCCGCCGGATTTCGTCACCCGCAGCAGCTCGTCGGCGCCCCGCTGGTGGTCTGGGGCGAACATCACGCCGAAGATCGACATCGTCACGTCGAAGCTGGCGTCGTCGAAGGGCAGGTTCTGGGCGTCGGCCTCGACGAACTCGACATCCAGCTTTTCCGCCGCCGCCCGTTCGCGGCCGCGCTCCAGCAGCGCCGGCACGAAGTCGGCGCCGGTCGTCCTGGTCCACGATCGCCGCGCCGCGGCGATCGCCCCGTTGCCGCTGCCGCAGGCGACGTCGAGGACGCGCTCGTCGGGAACCAGGTCAAGGGCTTCGGCGAGCCGCTCGGCGACGGGCACGACGAGGTGGGCGACTTCGGAGAAGTCCCCTTTCGCCCACATCGTCTGCTGGGCGTCGGTCGCTGCTTGAAAATCCGGTGCGTCGTTCATCTCTCGAACCCTCTCACGTGAAGAACCGTTTGGCTATCTCCAGCAGGTCCAGGTCGACCTGCTTGACCTTGACCGCTTCCTCGAGCGGCACCGCGGTCATCTCGGTGCCGTGGATTGCCGCCATCTTGCCGAACTCGCCGGCTTTCGCCAGCTCGTAGGCGTGGGCGCCGAAGCGGGAGGCGAGGACGCGGTCGGTCGAGGTCGGGGTGCCGCCGCGCTGAACGTGGCCGAGGACGGTGACCCGGGTCTCGTAACCGGTCCGGTCCTCCAGCTCGCTGGCCAGCGCCGCGCCGATGCCGCCGAGCCGCGGGTACCCGTACTCGTCGCTCTCCTTGACCGGCTGGATCAACCGTTCCTCGCCGCTCTCGAAGGCCAGCTTGGCGCCCTCGGCGACGACGATGATCGAGAAGTCCTTGCCGCGGTCGTGGCGGCGGGTGACGTCGCGGCAGACCTCCTCGACGGTGGTCGTCTGCTCGGGGATGACGATGCAGTCGGCGCCGCCGGCCAGGCCTGCGTAGGCGGCGATCCAGCCGGTGGTGCGGCCCATCACCTCCACGACCATGATCCGGTCGTGGGACTGGGCGGTGGTGTGGAGGCGGTCGATCGCGTCGGTGACGATCTGCACCGCGGTGTCGAAGCCGAAGGTGAAGTCGGTGCCGCCGACGTCGTTGTCGATCGTCTTCGGCACCCCGACCAGCGGCAGGCCGCGGTCGGCGTGCAGCTGGCGGGTGATCTCCATCGTGTGCTCGCCGCCGATCGCGACCACCGCGTCGAGTTCCCGCTCGGCGAAGGCGGCGGCGACCTTGTCGACCGCACCCTCGCGGATCGGCTCGAAGCTGGAGGTGCTGAGGATCGTCCCGCCCTGGTGGAGGATCCCGGAGACCGCGCGCATGTCGAGCGGCACGTAGTCGTCCTCGGCGAGGCCGCGGTAGCCGCGGCGGATCCCGATCGCCTCGTCGCCGCGCTGCATCGCCGAGCGGGCGACGGCGCGGATCGCCGCGTTGAGGCCGGGGCAGTCGCCGCCGGCGGTGAGGACTCCGATTCGCATCCGAGCGAGTTTAGGAGGGCCGACCGCCTAGGATCGTCGCCCGTGATCCGCATGCCGCCGATCCTGCTCGCCTGCCTGCTGGGGGCGGCGCTGCTGGCGGGCTGCGGAGAAGGCGGCGCCAAGGAGGGAGCGCGGGTGACGGTCTACGTCAGCGCCCCGCTGGGCGGGCCGGAAATGAAGGCCGGCCGGCAGCTCTGCGACGGGGCGCGGGAGGAGGCGCGGCGGGTGGGCACGGTCGAGGGCCTGGAGCTGGCGGTGGTCTGCCTCGACGCGACGGAGGGGGAAGGACGCTGGACGCTGGCCAAGGTGGGCGCCAACGCGCGGCGGGCCACTGAGGACTCGACCACGGTCGCCTATATCGGCGAGCCCGACGAGCGCGCTCGCAAGCAGTCGCGCCCGATCGTCGACGCGGCGGAAATCGCCGAGCTCGGCGGGATCGGCGGTGACGAAGCGGTCAAGGCTGTCGTAGCTGCGATCCGCGCAGGGGATGCCTCCGAGCCCCGCCAGGACGTCCTCAAGGCCGAGGGGTGATGGGGCGGGTTTCCGTCGTGGTGCCGACGCGGGGGCGGCCTGATGCGTTGGCGCGCTGCGTGGCGGCGCTGGAGGCGCAGACGGTGCCGGTCGAGGTGGTGGTCATCGAGGACGCGGAGGGACGAGGCCCGGCCTGGGCCCGCAACGAGGGCGTGCGGCGGGCGCGGGCGGAGGTCGTGTGTTTCACCGACGACGATTGTGTGCCGGTTGCGGGGTGGGTGGAGGCGCTGACGGCGCCGATCCTGGCCGGTGAGGCGGAGGCGGCGACCGGGCGTATCGCGATCGGGAAGGGTGCGACTGCCGCCGACCGCGCCTGGGAGGCGATCGTCAACTACCTGCAGGTGGAGGCGGCGGCGACCGGGACCGCATCGCCAGGATTTGCCGTCACCGCCAACCTGGCGGCGAGGCGGTCATTGCTCGAGCGATTCCCGTTCGACGAGTCGTTCCCCGCGGCCGCAGGCGAGGATCGCGACTGGGGCGAGCGCGTGGCGCGGGAGGGTTCTGGAACCCGGTTCATGCCCGAGGCGATCGTCGAGCACCAAAGCGGCATGAGTGCCCTCGCTTTCCTTCGCCAGCAGTACCGCTACGGACGTGGCGCCACCCGCTACCGCGCCGGCGCCTTCAACCGCCGCCCAGGCTCGCCGGGCTTCTACGCGGGCTTGATCCGCGCAGGCTTCACCTCAGGCCTCGCCCCCGGCCTCCTCGTCTCCGTCGCCCAAGTCGCAACCCTGGTCGGGGCGGTTCGCGAGACCGCAAGAATACGTCCCCACGACACTTTTTTGCGGTCTCGGCGCTAGCGCTCGAGGAGGGGTTGGCCGCTGAGGCCTTCGAGCGGGATCTCTGAGATTGCGGCGACGGTGGCGGCGATGTCGGTTACGCGGGCGGGGCGGCCTGGGTTGCGGAGGCGGCTGGCGCCGGGGGCGAGGATCGCCCAGGCGTCGCCGTCGGTGTGGTTGCCCGTGCGGCCGCTGCCGACTCCCTGGCGATGGACGCTCCCGAAGCGGGGGGAGTGGAGCGCCTCGAGGTCGACCGAGGTGGTCGGGCGCCAACGGACGACGAGGTCCGGCAGGCGCTCGGCGGCGGCGCCATGCCAGCGCTCGCGGACCTCGTCGACGGCGACCACCGCCGGCTCGCCGTCGGGATCGCGGAAGTCGAGCAGGCCCTCGCGGATCTGCTCGACCAGCTCTGCCGCCTCGCCCTCGCCGACGATCCCGTCGCGCTCGCGGCCGGCGCGGTTGAGGCTGATGTAGCCCTGGTTGTCGGCCGGGTGGGCGAAGGCGCGGGTGGTGGACCAGTCGACTCCGCGCAGCTCCAGGCGCGCCGTCAGCTCCAGGGCGAGGCGGTCCGGCATCGCGGCGGCGACCGCGGCCCGCGCCCGGCCCGAGACGAGGCCGCGCAGCCGCCACATTCCCCCCGAGTCGGAGTCCTCTCCGCTCGATGCCTCGCCGCCGAGTACGGCGGCGAGCATCCCGGGCAGGAGGTCGGCGCGGCTGGTGTTGACGTCCATGCCGAGGACCGAGCAGACGATCGTGTCGCAGTCGTCGGGGAGGGCGTCGAGGACGCGGCCGAGCTGGGCGTCGACCTCCTCGTAGATCTCCTCCATTGCCGCGTCGCCCCAGAGCCGGTGGCCGGCGAGGTGGGGGGAGGCGAAGACGATCCAGGCCAGGTCGAAGCGGCTCGCCCGCAGGCGCTCGACCGCGAGGTCGGCGACGCGGCCGGGGGCGCGGAGGAAGCGCTCGCGGAGGTTTCGCAGTTCTCGCGGCGACTGGGCGCCGAAGACCTCGGTCACGTCCGGGGGGCGGCCGTGGCGCCGGCGCGGCGCGCGGTCGCCGCCGCCGGGCACCGCCCAGCGCTCGAGCACCACCCGCTCCCGCATCCCCCAGCCGCCGTAAAGCTCGCCCTGCGCCACCGCCGGGCGGTGGCACTCGTAGGGGTCGATCGCCAGGGTGGTGCGCCCGGCGCGGCCGAGGCGATCCCAGATCGGCGTCGGCGCCTCGAACTGCGCCGCCAGCCGCACCCGCTGGTCGCCCGCCGCCCACTGGAAGGGGTAGAAGAGCCCGTGCTCGCCGACCTCGACCCCGCGGTAGAGGTCCTGGTAGGCGCTGGCGGGGAAATGTTCTGCGGGAGTCTCCATCGCCAGCGTCGTGCCCCGCCGGCGCAGGGCCGCGAGGTTCGGCAGCCGACCTGCGCCCTCCAGCTTCGCCAATAGCGCGGCGCTGGCGGCGTCGAACTGGACGACCGCGATCACGGTCTTGCCTCGGCGGTGGGCGCGACGGTTACCTCGGCGCCACCGAGTTCCGCGGAGCGCCGCGCCGCTTCGACGACGGCCATCGCGGCGACGCCGTCGGCGGCGGTGGCCAGAGCGGGATTTCTGTCGCGCACCGCTTCCAGCTGGCGCTGCAGCGAGAGGGCGAGCGGGTCGCGTTTGCCAAGAACGCGATTAAGGCGGCTGCCGATTCCACCCCAGGCCGAGCGGGCGATCGGCTGGCCGGCGCGGTCGCGCACCGCGACCGTCTCGTGGTGGCTCCGATCGGTGGCGCACTCGATCCGAGCCCGGGCGCGGCCCAGCTCCAGCTCGAACCCTGCGCGCTCGGGCCCGACCTGCGCCTTCCGCACCGCGATCGGCGCCGAGTCGCTGAGGTGGCAGGCGAGGTCGATCAGGTGGATGCCCGCGTCGAGCAACGCCTCGTCGCGAGACTCGTGGGCGCCCCAGGCGTCGCGGCGGAAGCGCAGTTCGAGGTCGAGCTCCAGCCAGCCCTCGCCTGGGATCTCGTCGCGCAGCTCGGCCCCCTGCAGAAAGCGCCGGTTGAAGGCGAGGAAGGGTGGCGGGTCGAGCGCCGCCAGCTTCTCGGCTTCGGCGAGGTCGAGCGCCGGCGGCTTCTCGACCAGGCTGGGGACGCCGGCCGCGGCCACTTCGGCGGCGACCGCCAGGTGCTGCGCAGCGGGAACGGCGACGACGAGGAGATCGAGTGGGGTCGCGAGCAGCTCGCGGACGCTGGCGACCGCGATGGTCTCGCCGCCGCCCCGCTCCCACAGCGCGCGGCAGCTCTCCAGCCGTCCGGGGTCGGGATCGGCGAAGCCGGCGATCGCGATGCCCTCGGCGGCGAGCGCGGCGGGCACGTAGCCGCGCTCGGCGATCCGGCCGCAGCCGGCGATCCCCAGCCTCATCGGTCCCCCTCGACGAGGTGGAGGGCGAGCGCCGCCGGCAGCGAAGCGGCGGCGGCGAGCTGGTGCAGCTGGTGCAACCCGATTCCGGCTGCCAGCAGTTTGGGTCCACCGCGGCGGGCGAGCAGCATGTACAGCTCGCGGTCGAGGACGAGGTTCGCCGCCAGCGCCGCCGCCGCCAGCCGCGGGCGCCGGGCGAGCAGCGAGGCGAGGAGGGCGACCGAGGAGGCGGCGCTGGCGCGGCGCCGCCAGCCGAGGTTGAGGGCGGTGCTGCCCGCGCCGTCGCGCAATAACAGCCGCGCCCAGGGGACACCGCGCCGCCCGAAGTCGGTCGCGACCATCGTCCGCGCGGTCCAGGCCTTCAGGTGGCGGCCGCGGATCCCCGGGTCGAGGGCGATCCGCGCCCCGCGGCGGCGCAGCCGCATCCCCAGCTCGATGTCCTCGACGCTCGGCGCCGGGAACCGCTTCGCGTCAAAGCCGCCCGCCGCCTCGAAGGCCTCGCGGCGGACCGCCCCCAGCCCCGCCCAGAAGGTCTCCGCCTCGCCGGCCGCCCCCGCGTGGACGTGATGGTGGAGCAGGTTGCGGTAGCGCGAGACGAGGCCGGGATCGGCGGGGTCGTCGTCGTAGGCGCCGAAGACGGCGTCGAGGCCCGGCTCGGCGGCGAAGCGCGCCGCGAGCCGCTCCAGCGCGTCGGAGTGGACCTCGACGTCGGAGTCGACGAAGACGAGAACGTCGGCCGCGGCGTCGGCGGCCCCGCGGTTGCGCGCCTCCGCCGGTCCGGCCCCCGCCGGCTCGCGCGCCACGACCAGCTCGTCGGGGCGCCGGCTGCCCGCCGCGATTGCCTCCAGGCAGCGCTCCAGGCTGGGCGGCCTGTCGGTCGCCGGGATGACGACGGCGAGGGTGGGGGAAGAGCCGCGGGTGGGCGGCGGATCCGGGGATCGGGCCGGCATTAGGGATACCTAATACCATCTCGCCAGCCGATGCCGCCACCCGCTCCGAGACCGGATTCCGCCCCCGTCGCCGTCCTCGGCGCCGGTCCCGCCGGGCTCACCGCCGCTTACCGCCTGGCGCGGCGGGGGGTTCCGGTCGTCGTCTTCGAGGCGGGCGAGGAGGTTGGCGGGCTCGCCCGCACGGTCGTCCGCAACGGCTACCGCTTCGACCTCGGTGGCCACCGCTTCTTCACCAAGAGCGCCGAGGTCGAGGCGCTGTGGGAGGAGCTGCTCGGGCCCGAGCTGCTGACCCGCCCGCGCCTCTCCCGCATCTACTGGCGCGGGCGCTTCGTTGAGTACCCGCTGCGCCCCGCCGACGTCTTCGCCAAGGTCGGGCCCCTGGAGCTGAGCCGCAGCCTCGCCTCCTACGCCCGCGCCCGGCTGCGCCCCGCCGCGCCCACCGAGACCTACGAGGAGTGGGTCAGCTCCCGTTTCGGCCGCCGCCTCTTCGAGCTCTTCTTCAAGACCTACACCGAAAAGGTCTGGGGGGTGGGGACCGACGAGTTGCGGGCCGAGTGGGCGGCGCAGCGGATCTCCGACCTCTCGCTCTGGTCGGCGCTGCGGGCGGCGCTGCCGGGCGGCGGCGAGACCCCGAAAAGCCTGATCGAGGAGTTCCGCTATCCGCGGCTCGGCCCCGGGCAGATGTGGGAGGAGATGGCGCGGCGGGTCGAGGCGGCCGGCGGCGAGATCCGCCTCGGCGCTCCGGTCGAAGGCCTCGAACACGAGGACGGCTTGCTGACGGCGGTCCGCGCCGGGGGCGAGCGGGTCGAGGTCTCGGCGGCGATCTCCTCCATCCCCCTGCGGACGACGGTCGGCGTCGCCGAACCGGTCCCGCCGCGGGAGGTGACGGTCGCCGCCGCCGGCCTGCGCTACCGCGACTTCCTCACCGTCGCCCTGCAGCTCGACGGCGAGCCGCCGTTCCCCGACAACTGGGTCTACGTCCACGACCCGCGGGCCCGCGTCGGCCGGATCCAGAACTTCCGCGCCTGGAGCCCCTGGATGACGCCCGACCCGCGCCGCTCCTGCCTCGGCCTCGAGTACTTCTGCTTCGAAGGCGACGACCTCTGGTGCGCCGGCGACGCCGAGCTGGTCGAGCTGGGGCGCCGCGAGCTGGCCGACCTGGGGCTGGCCGACCCGGAGCGGGTCGCCGGCGGCCACGTCGTCCGGGTCCCGAAGGCCTATCCGGTCTACGACGCCGAGTACGCCGGGCGGGTGGAGCGGATCCGCGGCTGGCTCGACGGGATCTCGAACCTGCAGCAGGTGGGACGCAACGGCCTCCACAGATACAACAACTCGGACCACTCGATGCTGACCGCGATGCGGGCGGTGGAGAACCTCTGCGACCGGGCCGGGCACGACGTCTGGGCGGTCAACGCGGACAGCGTCTACCACGAGCGGGAGGAGGTAGTGGAGCAGCCTTACCGGGTGGCGCCGGAGACTCCGGCTATGGGTCGGCCGCTCGCGGAGTTCGATTAGTTGCTGGTCGAGGGTCGGTAGTGAGTACCCGGAGACCCCCTACCGACCTCCCTGCAAGCGCTGGTCAGCGGGACAGGGGAGTTTGGTCGCTCTCCAGATTCCGGCGTGGGCGATGACGTTGCCGTGCGGGATGGGTTTGGTTGAGAGGGCGATGCCTTGTTTGGGGCGGTAGCGGATCAGGACCTTGGCGATCGGTTGTTCCAGCTTCCAGGCTAGGGCGGTTTGCTCGCGGACTTGGGTGATGCGGACGCGGTCTTGGCAGGTGAGCAACTGCTCGGGCCCGGTCTCGTCCACCAGGTCGAAGAGGTGGTCGATCGAGCGGGTCTGGCGCTCGACGACCTCGACGTCCCCCGGCACCTGCGCGACGCGCCAGGCGACGCCCGCGGCCGCGATGACGATCGTGGCCACCACCATCACTTGGACTGCCCGATCAGCGTTCGCGGCAGAGCTTTTCCCTCTCATAGATGGAAAAGCTCTGCCGCGACCCCCTGCCCTGGCGAGGCCGACGCTTCCTAGGACCGCAACCACGGCGGTTGCCGGGGCGAGGAAGCGGGGGAGGCCGGCGAAGCCGGCGATCGCCATCGCAGCGACGAGGAGGATCCAGGCGCCGGCGCCGGCGAGCAGGATCGCCAGTGGGCGGTCGGGATCGGCGGCTCTGGGCGACTTTGCAAACCATCGGTTGACAAAGTCGCCCTGCCAGAGCAGCAGCGCGACGCCGATCCAGGCTGCGGCAAGGGGTGCGGCGAGCGCCCGCCCCAGCACCGCGAGGCCGTCGAGCGGCTCGATCCCGCCGGCCCGCGCCGTCTCGCCGCCCTCGAGCGGGTTGCCGGCGCCGACGAGGTCGGGGACGAACCAGGCGAGGGGAACGAGGACGGCGACCACGATCGTGACGATGCGTAGGCGCGGGTGGTGCCCCCGCACGCTCAGTCCGTAGAGCGCGAGGAAGGGCCAGCATTCCGGGCGCAGCAGCGCCGCCGCCGTCCCCAGCGCCAGGACGGCGCCGCGGCGCTCGTCGAGCGCCGCCCAGATCGCCCCCAGCACCAGAGCGACCAGCAGCGGCTCAGAGAGGCCGCCGGTGAACTGGCGCAGCGGCGGCGTGAAGGAGTCGGCGGTGAGGGCGACCGAGCCGGCCGCGAGCGCCGCCCCGGCCCAGCGCCAGCGTCCAGCTTCCTCGCCGGCGAGGCGCGCCGCCAGCAGCCCCGCCAGCAGCGGCGCGCAAAGCCAGCCGGTCCGCGCCACGAGCAGCCAGGCCGCCGGCGCCGCGTCGCCGAGTAGCGAGAGCGGCGTGCAGACCAGCACCGGCAGCGGCTTCCAGGACGGCCCGGCGGCGGTCTCCAGGCCGCCGTGCATCAGCTCCCGACCCCAGATCAACCAGGCCCAGGGGTCGTAGACGGGGTGGTAGGGGAGGACCAGCGAGACGGCGGCCAGGACCAGCGCCGCGGCAACTCCGGCGCGCAGCCCGGCTCTCACCCGATCACGGCGGCGCCGCGCCCTGCTCGCTCAACAGGTAGACGGGTACCGCCGCCACCGCCAGCAGGACCAGGGCCGGGATCGCGCTGGCCTCGTAGAAGCCGTAGGTGGTCTGGGTCCAGATGTCGGTCGCCAGCGTTTTGAACCCAATCGGCGAGAGGATCAGGGTCACCGTCAGCTCCTTCATCGCGTGCAGGAAGACGAGCGCGGCGCCGGCCATCATCCCGCCGCGGGCGAGCGGGATCGTGATCGTGCGGAAGACTTCGGCCGGCCCCCGGCCCATCCCACGCGCCGCCTCTTCGATCCGCGGCGAGAGCTGGACCAGCGAGCTGGCGGTGGGGCCGATCGCCAGCGGCAGGTAGTGGATCGTCATCGCGAAGACCAGCAGCGCGATCGTCTGGTAGAGCGCCGGCACCGCCCGCGTCGCGAAGAAGACGAGGCCGAGGGCGACGAGGATCCCCGGCAATGCGTAGCCGGCGTGCGAGAGCCGTTCGACCAGGCGCGCCGCCGGCGACGGATATCGCACCGCCAGCGCCGCCACCGCCAGCGCCGCGATCGCGCCGACCGCCGCCGCCCAGGCGGCGATCAACAGCGAGTTGCCGCCCAGGGCGGCGATCGTGTGCAGCGAGGTGCTGCCGGTCGAGATCCCTTTGCTCGCCCAGTAGACGAGCACGCCGACGGGGAGCACGAAGGCGACCAGCACCACCAGGGAGCAGAAGACGAGCGCCGCCCAGCGCCAGTGGCCGAGCCGGTAGGGCTGGGCCGGGCGCAGCGTGCCGGGGCCGAGGCGGTGCACCCGCCGCGAGCTGCGCACCCGCGAGCTGGCGAAGAGCAGGGCCAGCATCGCCACGACCAGGACGGCGCCCAGCGCCGCAGCCGCGACCCGGTCGAAGCTCGACTGGTAGGCGACGTAGATCTCGCTCGTGAACGAGCGGTAGCGAAGGATCGAGACGGCGCCGAAGTCGCTGATCGTGAAGAGGGCGACGAGCAGCGAGCCGGCAGCGAGCACCGGCCAGAGCTGCGGCAGGACCACGGTGCGGAAGACCTCCAGCGGGCCGCGCCCCATCGCCCGCGCCGCGTCCTCGAGCTGGGGGTCGATCCGGCGCAGCGTCGCCCGCAGCGGGATCAGGACCAGCGGGTAGGTGAAGAGCGTCAGCACCAGCCAAGCCCCGACGAACCCGTAGATCGAGGGCGGTTCGATCCCGAGCGCGTCCTGCACCATGCCCTTCGGTCCCAGCGCCGCGACCAGCAGGTAGGCGCCGACGTAGCTGGGGATCACCAGCGGCAGCGTGCAGAGCACCGCCCAGAGGCGACGGCCGGGCAGATCGGTGCGGACGGTGAGCCACCCGATCGGCAGCGCAATCGCCACCGAGGTGAGGACCACCGCCGCGGTCAGCGCCGCGGTGCGCACCAGCGTGTCCAGCGCCCGCGAGGAGAAGGCCGTTTCCAGCGCCGCCGAGAGGTCGCCGGCGATGACGACGGCGAGGTAGGCGGCCGGCAGCACCGCCGCGAGGCCGACGAGCGCCCCCGCGGCGAGCAGCCACGCCGGGGCGGGACGCGCCCCCAGCACTACAGCGCCCCGCTCTCCTGCATCAGTTCGATCGTCCCCTGGATCTCCTTCAGGTCGACGAGGCTCGAATCGGAGACGGGGATCCGGTTGACCGGCACGCTCAGCGACGGGTCGGGCTTGCTGCCCTTGGCGAGCGGGTACTCCTTCGAGCTCGAAGTGAAGAACTGCTGCGACTTCGGCGAGAGCAGGGAGCGGACGAAGGCGAACGCTTCCGGCTTGCGGTCGCTCGATTCGAGCACGCCGACGCTGGTCAGCAGCATCAGCGAGCCGAGCCCGCCGGGCGGGAAGTCGACGGCGACGGGATAGCCGGGCCCTTCTTCGCCGATCGCCTGGGCGACGTAGTAGTGGTTGATCAGGCCGACGTCGATTTCGCCTTTGGCGATCGCGTCGCGGATCGTCACGTTGTCGGGGAAGGAGACGGCGCCGTTGTCGACCATTTCTTCCAGCCACTGCTTGGTGCGGTCGTCGCCGTAGCGGGCGCGCAGAGCGGTCACGTACTCCTGCATCGAGGAGGAGGCGGGGCTCCAGCCGACGCGGTCCTTCCACTTCGGCGCCGTCAGCCCGAAGGGCGAGGGCGGCAGTTCGGATTCGGAGACGACGTTCTTGTTGTAGGCGATCACCCGGGCGCGCCCGGTGACGCCGACCCAGCGGCCTTCGGGGTCGCGGAACCGCGCCGGCACCATGTCGAGGATGTCCTGCGGCAGCTTGGCCAGGAGGCCGGCTTCGGCGACCGCCGCGATCGCCCCGGGCTCCTGGGCGAAGAAGACGTCGGCGGGGGAGGCGTCGCCCTCCTCGACCAGGGTGGCGGCGAGGTCGGCGGTTTCGGCGAAGCGGACCTTGACGTCGCGGTTGGCTTCGGCCTCGTAGCTGTCGACGGCGGGGCCGATCGCGGCCGGTATCCGTCCCGAGTAGAGCGTGATCCCTTCGGGGCCGGAGTCGTTGGAGCCGCCGCCGCTGTCTTCGGTGCTGAAGCCGCAACCTGCGAGAACAATCGCGGTCGCGAAGACCGCCAGCGCGGCGAGCAGCCGCTTCGTTTGTGGGGTGACGGGAATCATGGAGATGCCAGTTAGGTTGCCCTAATCTTATGGATTCCGCTTTTTATGGAATACGAAGACTCAAATCTGACCCCCGGCCTGCTCCTGCGCGGCCTGCGCAAAAGCTTCGGCGACGTCGTCGCCGTCGACGGTCTCGACCTTGAGGTTCCCGAGGGCGCGATCTGCGCCCTGCTCGGCCCCAGCGGTTGCGGCAAGACGACGACGCTGCGGCTGATCGCCGGCCTCGAGCGCCCCGACGCTGGCAGCGTCGAGATCGGCGGCAAGGAGGTCGAGGGGCCGGGCGGCTCGGTCGCCGCCGAGCGGCGGCGGATCGGGATGGTCTTTCAGGACTACGCGCTCTTCCCCCACATGGACGTCGCCGCCAACGTCGGCTACGCGCTCGGCCGCCGGCCCGACAAGGCCCGGGTCGAGCGGGCGCTGGAGACGGTCGGGCTCGGCGGGCTCGGCAAGCGCAACCCGCACGAACTCTCCGGCGGCCAGCAGCAGCGGGTGGCGCTGGCGCGGGCGCTCGTCGCCGAGCCGCGGGCGCTGCTGCTCGACGAGCCGTTCTCGAACCTAGACGCCGGCCTGCGGGCGCGGGTGCGCGAAGAGGTGCGCGAGATCCTTGCCGAACAGAGGCTGACCTCGGTCTTCGTCACCCACGACCAGGAGGAGGCGCTGAGCGTCGCCGACGTGGTCGCGGTCGTCAACGAAGGGAAGGTCGAGCAGGTCGGCACCCCCGAGGACGTCTACTCGCGCCCGGCGACCCGCTGGGTGGCGACCTTCCTCGGCGAGATCGAGGTGCTGCCGGGCAGGGCGAACAACGGCACAATCGAGTGCGAGCTCGGCAATCTGCCGAACCGCGAGGGCCACACCGGCGAGGTCGACGTCCTGGTCCGGCCCGAGTCGCTGGCGATCGGGACGATCGAACCCCCCGACCGCCGCAGCCAGAAGGCAACCGTCGTCTCCCGCAGCTTCTTCGGCCACGACCAGCTGGTCGAACTCGAACTGCCCTCCGGCAGCATCGTCAAGGCGCGCCGGCTCGGGTTCCCGGCCTGGCACCCGGGCGACAAGGTGAACATCTGGATTGAGGGGCCCGCCGACGTGCTCGCGCGGAACTCTTAGCCGGTTGTGGGAGGGGATGGATACACCCGCTCCAGACACATCTCGCCAATGGCTCGATGTTGAGTGTCTGATGAGGGTGTACCCACCCCCTCCTGACGGGCGCTTAGAGCAGGTCCCGCAGAGCTTTGTCTAGGTCGGGAAAGCTGAACTCGTAGCCGAGCTCTTCGGTGCGTTTCGGGATCACCCTTGCGCCGCCGCGTAGGACCTGGCCGAACTCTTTGCCGAATTTGGCGTCGAGGACGATGCCGGGGACCGGCATCACAGCCGGGCGGTTGAGGGCTCGGCCCAGCGCCTTGGAGAACTCCTTGTTCGTCGCCGGGTTCGGCGAGCTGGCGTTGAGGACGCCGCTGACTTTCTCGTCGTCCAATGCCCAGAGCAAGATTCCGATCTCGTCCTCGATGTGAATCCAGGCGAGGTACTGATTGCCGCCGGCAAGCGGGCCGCCGACGCCGAGCTTGAACGGCGGCAGCATCTCCTTCAGCATCCCGCCCCTGGTGCTCAGCACCTGGCCGGTGCGGACGATCGCGAGCCGGACTCCTGTCGGGTCGAGCTCGTGGGCGGCCGCCTCCCAGGCCTTCACCACTTCTGCGTCGAAGCTGGTCCCCGGCCCGTCGCTCTCGTCGACCGGGTCGTCGCCGCGGTCGCCGTAGTAGCCGACGGCGGACTGGCTGACGAGGACCTTGGGCGGGCTCTCGAGCGCCGCGATCGCCTGCACCAGGTTGTGGGTGCCCTGGCGGCGGCTCTCCATGATCCGTTCCTTCGCCTCCTCGGTCCAGCGCTGGTCGATCCGCTCGCCGAGCAGGTGGACGACGCCGTCGACTCCCTCGAAAGCGGCCGGGTCGGGCCGTTCCAGGGTCGGGTCCCACTTGTGCCAGGTGACCCGGGGATTGGCGCTGCGGGCGCGGCCCGGCTCGCGGGTCAGCCCGATGACGTCGTCGCCGCGGGCGAACAGCGCGTCACACAGCGCCTGGCCGATCGTGCCGCTGGCGCCGGTGACGAGGACCTTCAAGGTCTACTCCGCCTCCACCGTGGCGAAGGTGCCGGTCTCCTCGTCGATCCGGGCGATGCCGTCGCGCTTGGCCTCCTCGACCACCGCTTCGGCGACCTTGGGGGCGACTTCGCGGTTGAAGACGCTGGGGATGATGTAGTCCTCGGCCAGGTCCTCCTCGGAGACCGCCATCGCGATCCCCTTGGCGGCGGCGAGCTTCATCTCCTCGG
>Ga0164301_10000001_pt1 | contig 140349 bp, 146 predicted proteins | sample Whisoiple_231_MG_FD_109711 | JGI IMG/M metagenome (GOLD analysis project Ga0164301, IMG submission 109711) | Unamended control soil microbial communities from upstate New York, USA - Whitman soil sample_231_MG | ecosystem: Environmental > Terrestrial > Soil > Agricultural land ... | reverse complement strand
TTCTCGGTGCACCACTCGATCATGTCGGTGACCAGCCGCATCGCCGGCTCGATCGGGAAGCACCACTCTTTCTGGGCGATGTACTCCTTGAGGATGTCGGTCTGGATCGTGCCGCCGAGCTTCTCGGCCGGGACGCCCTGCTTCTCGCCGACGAGGACGTAGAAGGCGAGCAGGATCGCCGCCGGGGCGTTGATCGTCATCGAGGTGGTGACGCCGCCGAGCGGGATCCCCTCGAAGAGGCGCTCCATGTCGGCGAGGGTGTCGACGGCGACCCCCTCGCGGCCGACCTCGCCGAGGCTACGCTCGTGGTCGGAGTCGTAGCCCATCAGGGTCGGCATGTCGAAGGCGGTCGAGAGCCCGGTCTGGCCGTGGTCGAGCAGGTAGTGGAAGCGCTCGTTGGTCTCCTCGACGGTGCCGAAGCCGGCGAACTGGCGCATCGTCCACAGCCGCCCCCGGTACATCGAGGGGTACGGGCCGCGGGTGAAGGGATAGGAGCCGGGCTCGCCGACCTTCTCCTCGGCGTCGCCCTCGACGTCAGCCTCCGTGTAGAGCGGCTTGATCTCCTGCCCGGAGATGGTCGAGAACTCGGCCTCGCGTTCCACCCGCTTGTCGCCGGAAACCTGGCTCATCGGCCAGGATTCTGACAGGGGACAGATTGACGGGACGAAAGTACCCCTATGTGGAGGGAAATCGTCCCGTCGGCGACTAGCCAGCGGCAACGGCGCGCAGCTTCGGCGCCCAGACTTCTTCGAGGAAGTCGCTGAGCTCGTCGTTCAGGCGCTCAGGGCTGAACCGCCACTCGAAGATCGAGTCGGCTTCGACCAGGCGCGCGTTCGGCAGCTCTTCGAGCAGCATCCCCGAGTCGCTGAACGGGTGCAGCGGGTCGCGCGGGTGGCCGACGATCAGCGTCTGGTGGTCGATCTTGACCCGCTCCTCGCGGTGCGGCGCCGTCTCCCCCAGCAGCAGCCCCTCGAACACGGCCTGCGAGGGCCCGGGGCGCTGGCGCACCCAGTCGAGGCCGATGTCCACCAGGTAGTTGGTCCGGAGGATCGCCCGCGTCGCCAGCGAGAGGCCCTCGAACAAGGGTCGTCCGAACTTCAGGCCCAGCAGCACCGGCGCGAACAGCCCGGCGACGGCGGAGAGGGCGTTGTCGAGCACCGGCATCTCGATGAAGAGCGCCCGCGCCCGGTCCGGGTAGTGGACGGCCAGCTCGAGGGCGATGTTCGATCCCAGCGAGGTACCGCCGACCACGGCGCTCTTCTCACCGAGGTGGTCGAGCAGCGCCACGACCTGACGGGCGAAGAGCGGCATCGAGTAGAGCCGCAGGTCCTCGGGCCGGTCCGAGCGCCCATGGCCGAGCATGTCGACGGTGACGACCCGGTTCCCGCGCTCCGCCAACTCCGGCCCCAGGCGGTCGAACATATGGCGGTTCATCAGCAAGCCGTGGACGAGAACGATCAGCCGGTCGCCCGACCCGTACTCGTCGTAACCGATCTTGTAGCCCTCGTAACGAAACTCTCCCATGAGCCCCATCGTAAGGCCGAAACCGCAGAATTACGTCTCTGCGACACCTTTTTGCGGTTTCGGCGGGGACATCAGGGCGGTCGGGACCGAGAGGCCGGCGCCGCGGCGGAGGGTGGCTATCTGGCGGCCGGGCTGGACGGCGTCGCGGATCTCGCTGACGCGGTCCTCGCCCAGGTAGGCGACGGTGCGCTCGAGGTCGGGGGCGAGGAAGGCGAGACCCCAAAAGAACGCGGGACGGTCTCCCCCGTGCTTGGCGGTCGTCTCCGGGGGCTCCTGGACGACCTCGAGGATCGTCGCGCCAAGGCGGAAGAAGGCCTGTCGCGGAGCGCCGGCCGGCGTCGGCTCCTCGCGGACGCGGCGCAGGTCGAGGCCGGCGGCTTGAAGCGCAGCGACAGTGCGATCGAGGTCGGAGGAGATCGCGACCACGTGGTCGATCGCGGTGACGCCGTTCGGGTGCTCGGGCGTTTCCTCCGGCAGCTGTTCGCTAACGCTCGTCGTCAGGCCGTCCAGGCTCTGCGACTCGACCCCGCGCAGCGACCAACCGATCAACCCCCGCTTGCCCTCCGCCGGCTCCAGGCGAATGCGGACGTCACCGACAACGCAGGCGTCACCCTCGATCTCGAATCCGCACTCCCGCCAGGCGGCGGGCGCATCGGCGATTGTCAGCTCGACCAGCTCTGCCGTCACCCGGCAACCGTAGCCGCCGCCGGCGAGCCGTAGCGATCGCGCTCCAGCGCCGGCATCACCTTCTCGACGAAGGTCTTGACCAGCTCCGGGTCGAACTGGGTGCCGGCCTCGGCTGCCAGCTCCTCCAGCGCCTGTTTGTTGCTGCGAGCGGCGCGGAAGGGGCGGCCTTCGGTCATCGCGTTGTAGGCGTCGCAGATCAGGATCACCCGCGAGCCGAAGGGGATGTCGCGGCCGGCGAGGCCGTCGGGGTAGCCGCTGCCGTCCCAGCGCTCGTGGGTCGAGCGGACGAGCTCCGCGACTTCTCCCAGGGCGGGCGCGGCGTCGAGCACGCGCTGCCCAATCAAGGGGTGCTTGCGCATCAGCTTCCACTCTTCGGGCGTCAGTTCGCCGCCCTTGTGGAGGATCTCGTCGGGGATCGCGATCTTGCCGATGTCGTGCAGCTCGGCGGCGCGGACGAGGACGTCGAGCTCTTCACTGTCGAGTGAGAGCTGGCGGCCGAAGGTGGCGACCAGGTGGGCGACGCCGTCGAGGTGGCGCTCCAGCTCGGGCTCGCGCTCGTGCAGGACCCGCAGCAGGACGCCGCGGGTCTGGCTGCTGGCCGAGTCGGCGCGGCGGCCCTTCTGCGAGTACATCCGCCGGTCGGCGATCCGCAGCGCGTCGCTCGCGTCCACGACCTCGGTCCCGACCAGGACCTTGCCCCAGGAGGCGCCGATCGCGAAGCCCTGGCCGCGGTCGGAGAGCGCCGCCTCCGCAGTCAGGCAGATCGATTCCGCCGAGCGCTCCCGGGTCGAGGCGAGGACGCAGAACTCGTCGCCGCCGAGCCGGTAGCCACGCCCAAAGGGCTCCATCGTCTCGGCCAGTTGCCGCCCCAGCCGGCGCAGCAGGTCGTCCCCGGCCGGGTGGCCGAAGCTGTCGGTATAGGCCTTGAAGCCGTCGAGGTCGTAGACGGCGAGGACCCTTGCCTCGGGCGGGGTCGCCGAGAGGGCGCGGTCGATGTCGACCATCAGCGCCCGGCGGTTGGCGAGACCCGTTAGCGCGTCGGTGACCGCTTCCTCGCGGCTCGCGGCGAGCATCTGCCGGTTCTGGCCGTTGGTGATCAGCAGGCGCGCGAGGACGGCGCCGAGGCAGGCGACCCCAAGCCCGATCGCCGCCGCCCCGATCGGGACCACGGTGCCAACGGCCAGCAGCCCGATCCCGACCAGCGCCATCGCGGTCGGGACGACGATCCCGTGGCCGTCGGTCCGCGCTTCCGCCGCCACCCGTTCGGTCGCCGGCAGCCAGGAGGCGAGCGCCAGCAGAAGGAAGGCGAGGGGCCAGCCGACGCTGGCGAGGTTGAGGCCGAAGGTAGACTGCCCGGCGGCCGAGAGGTAGACGACGTCGCAGGCGCAGAACAGCAGCAGCGCGACCGCGATCAGCAGCCAGGTGCCGCCGATCCGCCACTTCGAGGCGGCGACGGCGCCGCTCAGCAGGCCGAGCAGAACCAGGTCCATGCACGGGTAGGCGAGGCTGACGGCGACGCCGAAGGGGCTGCCGCCCAGCGCTTCAAGGACCGGCGGGAAGATCAGCGCCGCGGCGACGCCGGCCACCGCCAGCGCCCCGATCAGGCCGTCGACCCAGGCCAGCGGCTCGAGGTGGGCGACCCGCGCCCGCAGCAGGAGGACGAGGGCGACGAAGCTGGCGGGGTAGAAGGCGAGGAAGCCGAGGTCGGCCGGCGAGGGGAAGGGCGCCGGTTCGGCGTAGTAGAGGACGACGGAGTAGTAGGTCTGGCCGATGGCCCAGAGCAGCAGCCCGCCGCCGAGCCAGAGCCAGGCCGTCCGCTCGCCCTCGATCCGGGCCGCGCGCCAAAGCACCAGCACCGCCGCGCCGAGCACTATCGCGTCGTAGACCCAGCGCCCGGCGGCGGTCTGCAGCGCTTCGCTGCCGAGTTCCCAAGGGACAACCGCCGCGTAGAAGGCGAGCAGCCCGGAGAGCAGGCCGATGAGGACGAAGGCGATTTTGCGCGACTGCTCAGGCCGCTTAGACGATTTGTCCACCGCGGATACATCGGCGCTCTTTTCCGATTTCTTGAGACTTAATCCGGCCCTGGCCGCGCGAGCTCATCCTTGCGCTTGATCAGCAGCCACTGCGGCTTGGCGCTGCCGCCGGTCCGCTGCAGGGCGAAGCCGCCTTGCAGCTTCTCGCCGTGGAGGACGAAGACCGCGTGCCCGCGCTCCAGCGCCTCGGGCCAGGGAACGCGACCGCCCTGCTCGTAGCTGCCGCGGTCCCAGATCTCGACCCGGCCGCCGTCGAGCTCGCCCTCGAACTCGTTGTGGGCGAGACAGTGGTCCTCGACCTCGATCGCCAGCCGCTTCACCGCCGGGTCCATCGACGGCTCCTTCGGCACTGCCCAGGAGCGCATCGCGCCGTCGACCTCGAGCCGGAGGTCGAAATGGTGAGCGGTCGCCCAGTGCTCCTGGACGACGAAGACCCCGGCGCTGACGCCGCGGACGGCGAACTGCTCGTGCCCCTCGACCTTCACCGCCTCCGTCTCCACCCCCTCGACCCGCGCCACAGGCGGACCTTCGGCGAGGAAGGCGACGACGCCGTCGACCGCCTCTGGGGAGCCCTCGACGTGCGCCAGAACCGTCCCGTCCTCGCCGTTGCGGACCCAGCCGAGCGCCCCCAGCGCGCGTGCCCGCGAGAGGGCCGCGTCGCGGAACCCGACCCCCTGGACCCGACCTCGGACCACCGCCCGCACCGCTGTCTGCGACTTGTTCATGCCGGCCACTGTGCCACGTCTGCCTTTGGTCGATTGATCTTTTCTCGTCGTGGGTAGAGGCTGGGGTGACAAAAGCTGTTAGTAAACGGGCGGGAGGTGCATTCTTGAAGGTCGTCGTTGTCTCCAATCCAATGGTGGCCGACCGGCAGAGCGGCCCCAGCAGCTTCCTTCTCGGCGTCATCGCCGAGCTGGAGAGCCGCGGCCACCGGGCCGAGGTGATCCAGCCCCCCGGCCGCAGCCCCGCCGCCCTGGCGACGCTCGACCTCGAACTCGGGCTCGAAGACGCCGACCTCGTCCTCGTCGACGGCCGCGAGGACTCGGCGCTGATCGCCCGGATCGGCTCGCACCGCGCCGGCCACGGCGGCTACCGCCTGTACTTCCGCGACACCCACCGTGAGCTGGCGGCGCCCGGGAAGACGGGCCAGCTCGATCTCTCCGGCTACGACGGAGTCCTGGCCAACGGCGAGGCGGTCCGCCAGGCCTACCTGGATCGCGGCTGGGCGGCGCGGGCCTGGACCTGGCACGAAGCGGCCGACACCCGCGTCTTCCAGCCGCTGCCGGCGATCGAGCCCGAGGCCGACCTGGTCTGGATCGGCGACTGGGAGGCAGGCCGGCGCGGCGCCGAACTGCGTGACTTCCTGCTCCGACCCGCCCGCGGGGCCCGCCTGCACGGCCACCTCTACGGGGCCGGCTACCCAGCCTCGGCGCGCCTGCGGGCCCGGCTTGCCGGGCTGCGCCTCTGCGGCTCGACCGCCGACCGTCGCGTCCCCGAGATCCTCGCCCGCCACCGGCTCACCGTCCACCTGCCGCGGCGGGACGAGGCGGAGCCACCCGGCGTCCCGTCGAGCTATCCCTTCGAGGCGCTCGCCTGCGGAATCCCGCTGATCAGCGCCCCGTGGGAGGACGACGACGAGCTCTTTCGGCCCGAGCAGGACTACCTGCTCGCCCGCGACCCGGCGGAGATGCGCGAGGCGATGCAGGCGATCATCGAGTTCCCCGAGTTCGCCGCGCAGCTGCGCGAGAGCGGCCTGGAGACGATTCACACCCGCCACACCTGCGCCCATCGGGTCGACGAACTGCTGGCGATCGACGGGCAGTTGGGCGGCGTGTCCACCCTGGAGGTCGGCGGATAAAGCTCGGTTTTTCGGTACTAGTTCGATCACAATGAGATACTCGAATGGTGCGCCGGCATGGATGCATTGATTCGGGGAGCGAACTGGGGAGCGACGGTCACGCTTGTTGGGGCTTCGAGCAGCCGCAGGAGTTCGTCGACGCGACGCTTGAATTCTTCGCCGACGGGCTGCGCTCGAACCGGCGCCTCGTCTACCTCAGCGACGAACCGGTGGCCGAGCAGCGCGAGCGCCTCGACCCGCTCGGCGGGGTCGGCGCGATGGTCGACCGCGGCGCCCTCCACCTGCTCGAGCTGAAAGACCTCTACGACCTCGGCCAGCCGGTCGACCCGGTCTTCCAGGCGGCGCTGTTCAAAGCGGGCACCGAGGCCGCCCAGGCGGACGGGTTCTCCGGGCTCTGCCTGGCGACCCAGTCGACCGCGATGGTGAGGGAGCCGCGAACCTGGGAGGCGCACCTGCGCCTGGAGAGCCGGGCCGACCAGATGGCGACCGCGGGCGGGATGTCGGCGCTCTGCGGCTACCAGCGGGACGCCCTGCCCGAAGCCGTCCTCGGCGACCTGGCCGCCATCCACCCCACCGCCAACGCGCAGGCGGAGGCGGCCCCCTTTCACCTCTTCGGCGAAGACGGCGGGCTCGTCCTCAGCGGCGAAGTCGACCGCTTCTCCACCCCGGCGCTGATCCGGGCGCTGGACCGCGCCCATACCCCCGGCGCGCCCACCGCCCTCGACCTGGAGGCGCTCAAGTTCATCGACCACCACGGCTTCGAAGCGTTGGTCGCCCACACCCGGCGTCTCGCCGACAGCGGGGGCTGCAGCGTCCGCAACCGCCCCCCAATCGTCGATCGCCTCGGCGAGCTCCTGGGGATCGAGCTGTGAGCCAGCAGGCGGCGCAAGCGCGGGGCTTCCGCCACGAGGCCTTCTTCTACGCCGGCGGCGACGAGTTCCTCGCCGGGACCGTCCCCTACCTGGAGGAGGGGATCGACGCCGGGGAGACCGTCCTGGTCGTCCTCCCCGAGCGCCGCATGCAGCTGCTCACCGAGGCTCTTGGCCCAGCGGCCGGCGAGGTCGAGTTCTGGCAGATGGGAAACGTCGGCCGCAACCCGGCGCGGCTGATCCCCGCCTGGCGGGACTTCCTCCGCACCTGCGACCTCCGGCGGGGCGTCCGGGGCCTGGGCGAACCCGTCTCCCCCGACCGCAGCACAGCCGAGGTGGAAGAGTGCGAGCTGCACGAGCGCCTCTTCAACCTCGCCTTCGCCAAGGAGCGGACATTGACGGTGATGTGCCCATACGACACCAGCGGCCTCGGCGACGAGGTCCTGCTCGGAGCCGAGCGCAGCCATCCCGTCTGCGCCGGCCCGCACGGGCGATCGGTCTCGCCGCGATACTCGCTCGATTCCCCGCTCGCGGGCGAGCTCTGCGAGCCGGGCCGGCCCGCGGTCACGCTGGACTTCGGCAAGGCGGACCTGGCGATGGTGCGCCACCTCGTCGGCCAGTGCGCCCGCTTCGCCGGGCTCGACTCCCGCCGCAACGAGGACCTCGTCCTCGCCGCCTGCGAGGTAGCGACCAACAGCATCCAGCACGGCGGCGGCAGGGGCCGGCTCGACATCTGGGATGAAGGCGGCGAGTTGATCTGCGCCATCCGCGACGGGGGCCGCATCCACAACCCGCTGGTCGGACGCGAGCGGCCGCGCCCGGCACAGGAACACGGCCGCGGCCTCTGGCTCGCCAACCAGCTCTGCGACCTGGTTCAGATCCGCTCTGGCGACGGGGGCACCGACATCCGCCTGCGGATGCGCTTCGACGGATGAGCGAGCCGGTCGAAACGCTCTCGGGCGACCCGGATCTGGAGCTGCCCGAGTTCGACCAGCCGCCGCCCGAGCCGCTGGCGCTGCTGGAGCGCTGGGGCGGCTGGCGCCTCGACCCGGACCTGATCGAGTTCTGGCACGGCAGCCCCTCGCGCCTGCACCGGCGCCTGCTCTACATAAAGGGCGAGAGCGGCTGGAGCCACCAGCGCCTGCAGCCCTAGCCGCGCGTGCCGCCGCCGGTCCCGTCCGGCGACCAGCCGGGGCCGCGGAATAGGTAGCCGCAGCGCTCGCGCCAGGTCTTGGCGCCGCGGACGTCGCGGGCGATGGCGAGGAACTCGTGGAAGGCGACGCGGGTCGGCTTGAAGGTCCTGATGTTCTGCGTCAGCCCGTAGCGAACCGGCTCGGTCTCCCCCTGGAAGGTGCCGAAGAGGCGGTCCCAGACGATCAGGATGCCGCCGTAGTTGCGGTCGAGGTAGACCTCGTTGGAGCCGTGGTGGACACGGTGGTGCGAGGGCGTGTTGAAGAGGAACTCGAACCAGGCGGGCATCCTCTTCACCCGCTCGGTGTGGATCCAGAACTGGTAGATGAGGCTGATCGCCTGCTGGGTGAGGATCATCCAGGGTGCGAAGCCGAGCAGCGCCAGCGGCGCCCAGAAGGGCAGCGCGGTCATCGGCGTCCAGGTCTGGCGCAGCGCCGTCGAGAGGTTGTAGTGCTCGGAGGAGTGGTGGACGACGTGGCTGGCCCAGAACAGCCGCATCTCGTGGTGGATGCGGTGGAACCAGTAGTAGGCGAAATCGTCGGCGAGGAAGAGCAGGACGTAGGTCCACCACATGTCGGCCGGCATCCGCAGCGGGCTGAGCTCGTAGAGGCCGGCGTAGATCGCGACCACAACCAGCTTCCAGACAGCGTTAATGACGACGTTGCCGCCGCCCATCGTCAGGCTGGTGCGGGTGTCCCGCGCCTCGTAGCCGACCAGGTCCTCGTCCCGCGCGTACTTGAACGAGAGCAGCTCGACGACGAGCAGCAGCACGAACGCCGGAATCGCGTAGAGGATCAGCTCCGCCACGCGCTAGAGGGTAGAGCTAGAGGTAGCCGAGCGGGTCGGTCGGGGCGCCGTTGATCCGCACCTCGAAGTGGAGGTGCGGGCCGGTGCTGTGGCCGGTGTTGCCGCTGAGGCCGATCACGTCGCCCTGGCTGACGTGGGCGCCGACCGAGGTCGCGAAGCTCGACTGGTGCGCGTAGCAGGTGGAGAGACCGCCGCCGTGGTCGATGCAGGTGTAGTTGCCGTAGCCGCCGCTTTCGTACTCGGACTGCATCAGGATCACGGTGCCGTCGGCCGCGGCGCGGATCGGCGTCCCTTCCGGCACCGAGATGTCGATCCCCTCGTGCATCCGCCCCCAGCGGTAGCCGAAGCCGGAGGTGAGGGTGCCTTCGACCGGCCAGATCAGGCCCGCTGCGCTGGGGCTCGGCAGCGGCCCCGCCGGCAGCGTCACACCGCCGGTCGCTTCGGCGATTTCCTGGGCGATCGCGGCGCGCAGGTCGGCGGCGACTTCCTCGTGCTGGTCGCGCTCGCCTTCGACCCCCGCCAGCGCCTGGCGGCGCTTGGCCCGGGCCGCGAGCAGAGCGCCCTCGCGCGACTCCAGCGTCGAGCGGGTCGCTTCCAGCCGCTGCTCCCTGGCGGCGATCTGGTCGCGCGCCTTTTCGATCGTCAGCTTCGCGACCTTGCGCACCCGCACCAGGGACTTCGCTTCGTCGCGCAGGCTGCGGACCCGTTCGGCCAGGACCGAGTCGCTTTCGTTGATCGCGTCGAAGTACTCGGTGCGGGCGACCATCTCGCCGTAGTCCTCGCTGCTGAGGATCACCTCGGTCAGGTCGGAGGTGGCGCCGTAGGTGTAGATCGCGATCAGCCGCTCGCGCAGGTTGACCAGCGCCCGCTTCAGCCGCCCCCGCAGCGTGTCGAGCCGCTTCAGCGCCTCTCGCAGTTCGTCTTCGGCCTGCCCCAGCTCGGCTTCCTTGGCAGACAGCTCTTCTTCGGCCGCCGCCTCGCGGGTGCGCAGCGCCGTGACCTGGCCTTCGAGGGCGGAGATCTCGTCCGCCATCGCTTCGATGTCGGAGGTCAGCACCCCTTCGCGTTTTTCGACGGCGCCGATCTTCTCTTCGACCGCTTCGAGCTTCTCGGAGTTGCTCTTCGCGGGCGCGGCGGCGACGCCCACCAGGCAGCTGGCGAGCAGGGCAAGCGTGATCGCGAAAAGCGACGAAAGCCAGCGCCGGCGCGGTTTTACGGTCGGATTAGGCATGAAGTACGAGAAAAGCCGGCATACGCGCCGGCCTTACCTAAACCGTAGGCGGGCCGATCGACTCGCGCGCCGCCCCGGAGCGGCCTGCAACCTCAGTTGCGCAGGTACTCGCAGCGCCGGGCGCGGTCGCCACCGCGACCGCCGATGCAGCGGTCCTGCCCGCCCCTGCCGTCGAGCCGATCGGCGCCGCCGCGGCCGAGCAGGGTGTTGGCGGCCGCGTTGCCGGAGAGGAGGTCGGGGCCCGGCGAGCCCTCGATCTTCTCGGTGCCCCTAGCGATCCACCCGGGCGTGCAGCCGGCGACGTCGGGATCGGACACCGCGCCGCCGATCTTCGCCGCGACGAAGACGCCGGTGTTGCGGACCCGGGCGAAAGAGGCGCTGTCGTTGGCGCCGGGGCCGCCGACGAAGAGGTCGCCGCCGCAGGGCTGACCGCCGATCAGCAGGTCGTCGCCGCCGCCGCCGATCATCGTCGCCGCGCCGCTGGAACGGCGGGGATGGAAGATGTTGACGCCGAAGAGCGCGTCGCCGCCACCACCGCCTTCGAGGCGGTCGGGGACGTCGTCGTCGCCGGCGTAGATCGTGTCGGCGCCCTGCCCCCCGCGCAGCCAGTCGCTGCCGGCGCCGCCCTCGATCGTCACCTCGACCCCCGGCGGCACCGAAGGCGCGACCGCGGCGTGGTCGTCGCCGGCGCCGAGCGAGACCAGCAGCGAGCCGATGCGACGGTCGGTCCCGACCTGCAGGGAGGGACCCGACCCCGGGAAGATCACGAAGCTCCGGCCCCGGATGCCGATCGCGAGGTCGTCGTTGCCGGCGCTGCCGGAGATCGCGATGCTGGCCGCCCCGCACCAGCGGACCGCCAGTTCGAGCCCGAAGCAGCGTTCGTTGCCGGGCCCGCCGAGGACGTTCTCGATACCGCGCAGCTGCTCGTCTTCGGCGCCGCGGACCCGCCCGTGGCCGAGTTCGACCTCGACCGGGCCGCCGGCGCTGCGGTATGAGGCGGTGTCGTGCGCGCCGGGGCCGCCGTCGATGCGGTCGCGACCGATCCCGCCGGCGAGCGCGTCGAAATTGCCGCTGCCGCCGGTGACGGTGTCGTCCCCCATCCCCCCGTCGACGTCGTCGCGGGCGCCGGGGCCGCCGCGCACCACGTCGTTGCCGCTCTCGCCGCGAACGCGGTCGCGGCCGGCGCCGCCGCGGAGGTCGTCGGAGCCGCGGCCGCCGTCGACGCGGTCGGCGCCCGCCCGGCCGTCGATCGTGTCCTTGCCCCTGCCGCCGTCGACCCGGTCGCGGCCGGCGCCGGCGCAGATCACGTCGTTGCCACGGCCGCCGACGATCGTGTTCGACCCGCGGCCGGTGACGATCACGTCGGGCCCGCGGCTGCCGTGCACATACCTGTCGTTGCTGACGATCGTCGCCACCCTGCCCGCGCAGTGCGCCTTGCCCGCTGCGGGCGAGCCGCTGAGGGAGAGATAGAAGCCGAGGCCGAGGAGCGCGCCGATCAGCACGAATGCCAGGCGTCGCCAACCTCCCGCTGCGGCCATGATCGCTCCTCCCGTCGTCTACCTCGCTCCCGTCCCTCCTCTACCCGTTCAGGAGCTCTCGGCAACCGGCTTGTCGCCGCTGAGGCCCGGGTGGACGCCGCGGCCGATCGCCTGCGCGTCGACCATCTTCTGCAGCAGGTCGAGCAGGCGCTTGCGATCGCTCGCGCCCAGCCCCTGGGTCAGCTCTTCCTCGTGGCGTTTGGCGATCTCGCGGCCGCGGGTCAGGGCCTTACGGCCCTTCGCGGTCAGGTAGAGCGCCCGCACCCGCCGGTCCTCGGGATCGGGCCGGCGCTCGACCAGCCCCTCCTGCTCGAGTTCGTCGACGAGGGCGACCATGCGGCTGGCGGGGACCGCGATCGCCTGCCCGATCGCCTGCTGGGAGCGGCCTTCGGCGGCGTCGACCAGGTTGAGAACGCGGAACAGCGGCGGGTTCAGCCCAGCCGTCGCGATCCGCTCGGCGAACTGCCGCGAGGCGTGGATCCCGACCTGCGAAAGGAGGAAGGCGAGCGTCGAAGGCGCCCGGTCGCCGTTGATCGGGTTCTCGGTCATCGAGCGGAAAGCATAGCCGCAATGCTTTCTGCTAAGAATCGTTTCTCCCTGGAACCTTTCCAGTCGTAAAGAATCTTTCACACGGAGGTTGCTCCGCATGACCCGTCGCCTCGCCCGTCTCGCCGACTTCTCCTACCGCCGCCGCGGGACCATGGTCCTGCTCTGGATCGTCTCCGCGGTCGTGATCATCGGCCTCGGCTCCTCGCTCGCCGGCGAGTACGAAGCCGACTACAACACCCCCGGTTCGGACTCGAAGGCCGCCAGCGACCTGACCGAACGCGAGTTCGGCGGCTACTCCGGCCAGGAAATCTACGTCGTTTGGAAAGACCCCGCGGGCGCCCAGAGCGCTGCTGCGAAGAAGCAAATGGCTGCGTTCTTCGCGGAAGCCGAAGAAGTGGAGCACGTCGGCGCGGCGGCCCCACGGCGAGTCTCCGACGACGGCACGATCGCGACGACGACGCTGCCGCTGAACGTTCCCGGGTGGCAGGTAAAGAAGGAGCAGGGCGAACAACTGATCGACGCAGCTGAAGCCAACAGCGGCAACGGCCTCGAGATCAAGCTCGGCGGCTCCCCGATCCAAGAAGCGCAGGAAGGGACCTCTCCCGAGTTCTTCGGCTTCCTCGGCGCGGCGATCGTGCTGCTGATCGCCTTCGGCTCCCTGGTCGCCGCCGGCCTGCCGCTGGCGATCGCCCTGATCGGCCTCGGCACCTCCTCCGGCGGCCTGATCGTCCTCCTGGCCAACGTCATCGACGTCCCCAACTGGACGACCGCCGTCTCCGGCCTGATCGGGATCGGCGTCGGGATCGACTACGCGCTGCTGGTCCTCACCCGCTTCCGCAGCGCGATGAAGGACGGCAAGGACCGCCACGACGCGGTCGTCGAGGCGGTCACCACCGCCGGGCGCAGCGTTCTGATCGCCGGCAGCACCGTGGTGATCGCGATCCTCGGCCTCTTCATCACCGGCCTCCCCTACATGTACGGGGTCGCGATCTCGGCCTCGCTCGCGGTGCTGGTGGTGATGGTCGCCTCGATCACCCTGCTGCCGGCGCTGCTCTCCTACCTTGGGCCGAACGTCGACCGGCTGCGGATCCCGCTGCTCGGCCGCAGCCTCGACGCCAAGGAAGACGGCGAATCGCCGGCCGCCCGCTGGAGCCACGCGGTGCAGCGGCGCCCGTGGACCGCGGCGATCGTCGCCACCGCGATCCTGCTGGCGCTGGCGGCGCCGGCGCTCGGCATGCGGCTCGGCTTCCCCGACGCCGGCAACGACCAACCGGACACGATGACCCGCCAGGCCTACGACCTGATCAGCGAGGGCTTCGGACCCGGCGCCAACGGGCCGTTGGTGATCGCCGCCGAACTGCCCAGCCCGAGCGACAAAGGCACCGTCGACGCTCTGGTCGGCGACCTGCGCGAAGAGAAGGGCGTCGCCTACGTGCCGCCCGCGCGCTTCAACTCCGACGGCACCGCGGCGATCGTCACCGTTGTCCCAACCACCTCCCCGCAGGACGAGGCGACCTCGGAACTGGTCGACCACCTGCGCGGCACCGTGATCCCGGCCGCGGTCGGCAACTCGGGCGTCAACGCCCTGGTCGGCGGCGTCAATGCGGCGCTGGAGGACCAGAGCAGCTACATCACCGGCCGCATGCCGTGGTTCATCGCCGGCGTCGTCGGGCTCTCCTTCCTGCTGCTGCTGGTCGCCTTCCACTCCCCCTTCATCTCGCTGAAGGCGGCGGTGATGAACCTGCTCTCGGTCAGCGCCGCCTACGGCGTGATGACCCTCGTCTCCCAGGGAGGCGCGGTCGGCGAACTGATCGGGATCGACCACGAAGTCCCGATCGCCCCGTTCATGCCGGTGATGATGTTCGCGATCCTCTTCGGGCTCTCGATGGACTACGAGGTCTTCCTGATCTCGCGGATCCGCGAGGAGTACCTGCGGGACGGCGACACCCGCCGCGCGGTCGCCGACGGCCTCGCCAAGACCGCCCGAGTGATCACCGCGGCGGCGGCGATCATGGTCGTCGTCTTCCTCGCCTTCGTCGCCTCGCCCGAAGTCTTCCTCAAGCTCTTCGGGATCGGGCTGGCGGCGGCGATCTTCCTCGACGCGACCCTGGTGCGGATGGTCCTCGTCCCGGCGGTGATGCAGCTGCTCGGCGCCCGGAACTGGTGGATCCCGGAGTGGCTGGAGCGGATCCTCCCCCGCATCGAGGTCGAGCGCGAGGCGCCTGGGGTGGCGACGGAGAGCGGGTCCTAGTCAGTTTCGTCTGTTCCTTTTTGGTGCATAGCACCAAAAAGGAACAGACGAACGGACCTAAGCCTGGCGGGCGGCGAGCTCGGCGGCCGGGTCCGGGTAGGCGAAGGTGCTGAGGCCGATCCAGTCGGGGACGCTTCGCACCAGGTGCTCGGGCCCGCTCACCCGCACCCGCTTGGCGCGCATCGCCGCCCCGAGCTCCTGTTTGCCGACCCAGACCTCGGCCAGCGCCCGCGCCTCGGCATCGACCTGGAGGTCGACGCCGAAACCGGGGTCGGAGAAGCAGAGGTCGGCGTTCCCCTCCTCGGCGACCAACCACCAGGCGCGCTTGCCCTCGGCGGCGTCGCGGAAGCGGAAGAAGACGACGAGCTGGTCCTGCGGCAGGCGGTCGAGCTGGACGCTGCGGCGCAGGTCCCACATCAGCAGCGCCGGGTCGGCCTCCTCGGCGCTGATCTCGCGCTTCAGGTGTTCTCGGCTCCAGGTCCCGAGGGAGACGACCAGCGGCCCCAGCGCTTCGCCGGCCGGGGTGAGGCGGTAGGCGTACCCGCGCTCCCCCTGCAGCGGCTCGCGGGTCAGCAGCTCGGAGCGCTCCAGCTCTCGCAGCCGTTTGCTCAGCAGCGAGGAGGACATCCGCGGCACCCCGCGCTGGATCTCGTTGAAGCGGCTGCTGCCCATCAGCAGCTCGCGCAGGACCAGCAGGGTCCAGCGCTCGGTCAGGACCTCGGCGGCCTGGGCGACGGGGCAGAACTGTCCGTAGCTCTCGGGCATCTCCCTCTGGGGCGAGTGTACGCGCCTAACTGCAGATCTTGAAGTTGATCGGTCCCTGGCGCGGGCGTAGAAAGGGATCGTCAACCAATCCGAAGGAGATACAGCAGTGACTCCCAGCACCGACAGCCCGAGCCCCAGCCCCGAGCTGAGGCAGAAACACCGCAAGATGTGGGCCTCCGGCGACTACCCGTCGATGGTCGAGACCTTCCTCCTGCCACTTGGCCCGCGCCTGGTCGAGGCGACCGGCATCGGCCCCGGCGACCGCGTCCTCGACGTCGCCGCCGGCACCGGCAACGCCGCGATCGTCGCCGCCGAAGCGGGCGCCGACGTCGTCGCCAGCGACCTCACCCCCGAGCTCTTCGACGCCGGCCGCGCCCGCGCCGAGGCCGCGGGAGTTGAGCTCGAGTGGGTCGAGGCCGACGCCCACGACCTCCCCTTCGAGGACGCGAGCTTCGACGTCGTCATCTCCTCGATCGGGGTGATGTTCGCCCCGTTCCACGAGCGGGCCGCGAGCGAGCTGGTCCGCGTCTGCAAGCCGGGCGGCAAGATCGGCCTCCTCAGCTGGACGCCGGAGGGGATGATCGGCGCCCTCTTCCGGGCGATGGGCCAGTTCATGCCTCCCCCGCCCGCGGGCGCGCAGCCGCCGCCGCTGTGGGGCGGCGAGGAGCACCTGCGCGGCCTGCTCGGTGACGCGGTCGAGCTGGAGACGGTCGAGAAAGGAGTCCTGGAGGTGACCGCCTTCGAGCGTCCCGACGACTACGGCGAGCACTTCAAGCAGCGCTACGGGCCGACGATCGCCGCCCGCGCCAACGCCGAGAAAGAGGGCCGCGCCGAGGAGTTCGACCAGGTCCTGAGCGAGTTCTGCGCCGAGTGGAACCAGGGCGGCGAAGAGCAGGCGCAGTTCGGCATGGAGTACCTGCTGACCGTGGGGCGGAAGCGGGGCTGAGGGCGATGGGGCGGCAGAGCTACGACGCGGTAATCGTCGGCGCCCGGGTGGCCGGGACGCCGGCGGCGACCCGGCTGGCGGAGCAGGGCTGGAAGGTCCTGCTCCTCGACCGCGAGCCGCCCCCCGCCGACACCCTCTCGACCCACGCCCTGTTCCCGAACACGCTGGCGCGGCTGGCCGAGCTGGGGGCGCTGGAGCGGATCGAAGTCGAGCACCGGGTCAACCCCGTCGAGTACGCGATCCGCACCTTCGGCCACGAGGCCGCAGGCCGCTTCACCCCGATCGGCGGCTTCGACCGGATGGCGGTGATCACCCGGCCGGTGCTCGACCCGGCGCTGCTCGGGGTCGCGGTCGACGCGGGGGTCGAGACCCGCTTCGGCGAGAAGGTCACCGGCCTGCTCGGCGCCGGCACCGAGGCCGAGCCCGCCCGCGGCGTCGTCCTGGAGGGCGGCGAGGAGATCGGGGCGCGCTGGGTGCTGGGCGCCGACGGCCGCGTCTCCACCGTCGCCCGCCTGCTGGGGCTGGAGAAGGAGCATCGGCTGGCCGGCGAGATGGCCTTCATGTTCACCTACTGGCGCGGCCTGCCGCCCACCGACCAGTTCAAAATCGACGTGATCGAAGAGGGCTCGCTGGTCTGGAGCCCGGCCGAGGATGACCTCTCGATCCTGATCCTCGGCATCGACCCGCAACTGACCCGCGGCGGGCCGGCGGAGAAGCAGCGCACCTTCGTCGAGACCCTGGATCTCTACCGCGACTGGTTCGACCCAGCCTGGCTGCAGCGCGCCGAGCAGGTCGGCGGCGTCCGCGTCGCTCCGGAGACGATGCTGCGCGGCTTCTTCCGCCAGGGCACCGGGCCCGGCTGGGCGCTGATCGGCGACGCCGGCCACTTCAAGAACCCGAGCACCGCCCAGGGCATCTCCGACGCGATCGAGCAGTCCCTCCACGTAGCGGCCGAACTCACCGGCCCGCAGGAGAGCCTCGACGGCTACGAGGCCTGGCGCGCCGACCGCGCCCGCGAGCACTACGAGTGGTCCTTCGACTTCGCCCGCTTCGCCAACCCGGCCACCGCCGAGCCGATCTTCCGCGGCCTCGCCGCCGACCCCCAGGCGGGCCAGGCCCTCCGCGACGCCCTCAGCCGCCAGCTGCGGCCGAAAAGCGACGTCTTCACGAAGGAGCGGCTAGGCGAATGGTTCTCCGCTGCCGTCCCCAGCGCGCGTTAGATTCGCGCCCCATGACGACCAAGAGCCTTTCCTCCAGACTTCGCATCTCCCTGATTCTCGCTCTCGCTGCCTTCGCTCTCGCGCTATCCGCGACGCAGGCGCTTGCGGCTCGCTATGCCTACACGGGCAACTACAACGACGGCACGATGTCGGTGATCGACACCGCCACGAACCAGGTGGTCGGCTCACCGATCCCGGTCGGGGAAGGCCCTGACTCCATCGCCGTCTCCCCCAACGGCACCACTGTCTACGTGTCGAGCGGGGACGGGAAGATCACCGTCGTCAACGCGCAGACCAACCAGGTCATCACCACCATCTCCGGGCTCCCCGGACTGGAAACGATCGCCATCTCGCCTGACGGCAAGACCGCCTACGTGTCCAGCCCGGAAAAAGACACCGTCCTCGTGATCGACCTGCAGACGAACCAGGTGGTCGGCTCGCCGATCGCGGTCGGGGACAACCCGATCGGCATCGCCTTTTCGCCGGACGGCACCGTTGCCTACGTGGTGAACGACAACGACGAAAACGTTTCGGTGATCGACACCGCCACCAGGCAGGTGGTCGGGACGCCGATCACGGTCGGCAACGAACCGGTGAACGTCGTCTTCTCCCCCGATGGCAAGACTGCCTATGTCAACAACGAAGCGTCGTCAGAACCGGCCGGCTCGGTTTCGGTCATCGACACCGCCACCAGGCTTGCGATCGGCGTGCCGATCGCAGTCGGCGCCGAGCCCTGGGGGCTGGGATTGTCCCCCGACGGCACCCGTCTCTACGTCAGCAACAACGAAGACGACAACGTCTCGGTCATCGACACCGCGACCAGGCAGGTGGTCGGGACGCCGATCACGGTTGGCGACGAACCGTATGAACTCGCCTTCACGCCGGATGGTAAATCCGTCTACGTGGCCCTCTACGGCGACGTCGACGGCGTTTCTGTGATCAACACCCAGACCGGCCAGGCAAGCACCATCCCGGTGGCCGGTGGTCCGTGGCAGGTCGCGATCGCTCCCGACCAGTCGCCGCTCGCCTCCTTCACCGCCAAGGCGACGAAGAAGAACCCGCTGCGAATCGGCTTCGCCTCCACCACCGTGGACCCCGACGGGGCCGTCGCCGCCTACAACTGGAACTTCGGCGACGGGAAAACGGCGCTCAACGGCAGCCCGACTCCGAAGCACACCTACGCCAAAGCCGGCAAGTACACCGTCGGCCTGACCGCCGTCGACAACGAGGGCTGCTCGGTGAACATGGTCTTCACCGGCCGCACCGCTTACTGCAGCGGCGCGCCGGCGGCGGCGAAAGCGATCACGGTGAAAGCCCCGAACAACTTCAAGTTCGGCAAGCTTGTCCGCAACACCAAGAAGGGGACCGCGAAGCTGAAGGTCAAGGTCCCTTACGCCGGCAAGGTCACGCTCTCCGGCAAGGGCGTGAAGAAGGTCAAGCGGAGCGCCAAGAAGAAGGGCGCCGTGACCCTCAGCATCACCCCGACGCCGAAGACCAAAAGGCTGCTGGCCGCGAGCGGCAGCGCCAAGGTCCGGGTCAAGGTCACCTTCAAGCCGAAGGGCAACAAGTCCAAGTCCAAGGGCCGCAGCGTCAAGCTGATCGAGAAGTAGCAGCCTGCTGCCTGCGGGGCGTGAAGCCCCGCAGGCGCAGTGAGTTGGTCACCACGAAGATGCTGGAGAAGGCCATCGCCGCGCCGGCGATCAGGGGGTTGAGAAAGCCGGCGGCGGCCAGGGGCAGGGCGGCGACGTTGTAGGCGAAGGCCCAGAAGAGGTTGCCCTTGATCGTCGCCAGGGTGCGGCGGGAGAGGCGGATCGCGTCGCCGACGGCGCGCGGGTCGCCGGAGATCAGGGTGATGTCCGAGGCCTCGATTGCAACGTCCGTGCCGGTGCCGATCGCCAGGCCGAGGTCGGCGCGGGCGAGGGCGGGCGCGTCGTTGACGCCGTCGCCGACCATCGCCACCGTGCGGCCTTCGGACTGCAGGCGCTCGACGACCGCCGCCTTGTCGGCGGGCATCACTTCGGCGATCGCCTCCTCGATCCCGACTTCGGCGGCGACCGCCCGCGCCGTCGCCTCGTTGTCGCCGGTCAGTAGAACGGGCCGCAGATCGAGCTCGCGGAGCGCGGCGATCGCCTCGGCGCTCGACGGCTTCACTGCGTCGGCGACGACGATCAGCCCCCGCGCCTCACCGTCCCAGCCGACCGCGATCGCCGTTTGACCGAGTGCTTCGGCCTCCTCGCGCGCCGCCTCTAGCCCCGGCGGGAGCGCCTGTCGAGTTTGTCCTCTCGTGGGGGACAAACTCGACAGCGCAGACGCGCGGCCGACGGCGATCGTGCGATCGCCGACGACGCCCCGCACTCCCACGCCCGCCTCGCTCGCGAACTCCTCTACCGCCGGCAGCAGAACGAACTCGTCCTTGGCCCGCTTGGCGATCGCGGCGGCGATCGGGTGCTCGGAGGCGTCCTCGACCGCGCCGGCGAGGCGCAGCACCTCGGCCTCGTCAACCCCCGGCGCGGCGTGGACCGCGACCACCGACATCTCGCCGCTGGTCACCGTCCCGGTCTTGTCGAGGACGACGGTGTCGATCCGCCGCGTCGACTCCAGCACCTCGGGCCCCTTGATCAGCAGCCCCAGCTGGGCGCCGCGGCCGGTGCCGACCAGGAGCGCCGTCGGCGTCGCCAGCCCGAGGGCGCAGGGGCAGGCGATGATCAGCACCGCGACGGCGGCGGTGAAGGCGAAGCTGCCCCCGGCGCCGTTGCCGAGCCAGAAGCCGAGGGTGGCGACCGCGAGCGCGATCACGACCGGGACGAAGACGGCGCTGATCCGGTCGGCCAGGCGCTGAACCGGCGCCTTGCCCGACTGGGCCTCGGTGACGAGGCGGGCGATCTGCGCCAGCGCCGTGTCCTCGCCGACGCGGGTGGCGCGGATGACGAGGCGGCCGCCGACGTTGATCGTCGCGCCGACCACCTCCTCCCCCGGCCCAACCTCGACCGGGACCGACTCGCCGGTGACAAGCGACTGGTCGACCGCCGAGGAGCCGCTCTCGACGACGCCGTCGGTCGCGACCTTCTCCCCCGGCCGGACGACGAAGCGGTCGCCGACCGCGAGCTCCTCGACCGCGACCCGCCGCTCCTGGCCGTCGGCATCGAGCAGCGCCACGTCCTTGGCGCCGAGGTCGAGCAGCGCCTCCAGCGCCGCGCCGGCCCGGCGCTTGGCCCGCGCCTCGAAGTAGCGGCCGGCGAGAATGAAGGTGGTGACCACCGCGGCGACCTCGAGGTAGATCTCGTCGGCGCCGGCGCCGCGTTCGGAGACCAGTTCGAACGGCATCTTCATCCCGTTCGCCCCGGCCTCGCCGAAGAAGAGCGCATAGAGCGACCAGCCGAGGGCGGCGAGCGTGCCGACCGAGATCAGGGTGTCCATCGTCACCGCGCCGTGGCGCAGGTTCTGCCAGGCGGCCTTGTGGAAGGGCCAGCCGGCCCAGAGCACGACCGGGGCAGCCAGCTGCAGCAAGAGCCACTGCCAGTTCTCGAACTGCAGCGATTCGACCATCGCAAGCAGCAGCACCGGCAGCGAAAGCGCCGCGGCGAGGATCGTCCGCCGGCGCAGGCCGGCGGACGGATCCGCTTCCGCCGGCTTCTCCTCGCCGGACTCCGCGGAGGGCAGCGAGGCCGCGTAGCCGACCCTCTCCACCGCGCCTAGCAACTGCTCGGGCTCGACCCGCTCGGCGTCGAACTCGACGCTCGCCCGCTCGGTGGCGAAGTTGACGGTGGCCTCCACCCCGTCGAGCTGGTTGAGGCTCTTCTCGACCCGGCCGGCGCAGGAGGAGCAGGTCATCCCCTCGATCGGCAGCTCGACCCGGCTCATCGCGCCACCACCGTGAACTCGGCGGTGTGGACGGCGCCGGCGTGCCTGAACTGCAGGTAGAGGCGGTAGCGGCCGGGGCTCGGGAAGGTGGCGGCGAACGCGATCTCATCGGCCGCCGCCTCGTGGTCCTCCGGATGGACGTGGAGGAAGGCGAGGTCGCCTTCGCGCAGCGCGACCAGGTGCCCCTTGGCGCCGAGGTACGGCTCCAGGTCATCGACCGGGCGGGCCCCGCGGCTGACGGTGAAGGTCAGCCCCGCGGGCTCGCCCGCCTGCGGATTGCCGGCGTCGAGCCGAACCTCGTAGCCGTCGGCCTCGGCGAGCGGCCGCGGCGCCGGGAAGGGGCGCGCTTCGAACTCGCCGCCGGAGACGAAAAGGTCGCCGGCGAGCGTCTCCTGCTCCCCGTCGACAGAGAAGTCGGCGAAGGCGCGGTAGACGCCGGCCGCGTCGAACTCGACTGGCACGGTCCAGGTTCCCGTCGCGTCCATCTCCGGGTGCAGGTGCTGGAACCCGGTCCCGTCGCGGCGGACGACGATCAGGTGCATGCGCCGCTCGTGCAGCTCGTCGAACTCGGTCACCGGCGCGCCATCCTCGCCCTCGATCGAGAAGCGCAGCTCGCGCGCCTGGCCCCGCTGCAACTGGCTCGGGCTCATCCGCAGCGAGTAGCCACCGGCGGAAACGGCGAGGCCGGCGGGCTCGTGCTCGGCGCCCCCGTGCCCCTCCATCCCGTCTGCGCTCTCGCTGCCAACCGGCTCCACCGCGGCGCCGACGGCAACGGAGGCCGCGAAGACCGCGAGGAGCCCGGCGACGAAAAGAGCGATCCTCTTATAGGGGCGGGGGGTATCCATCCATCGAAATCGTAGCATATACCGGGAGGGGGTATACTTCTCGCCCCAGCGAACGAAGGAGCAGAGATGGCGACCCAGCAGGACCCCGGCTACATCGAGAACAAGGAGAAGGTCAAGAACCGGCTGCGCCGAATCGGCGGCCAGATCGGCGGCATCGAACGGATGGTCGAGGAGGAGCGCTACTGCATCGACATCCTCACCCAGATCTCGGCCGCGCAGGCGGCGATCGACAAGGTCGCCCTCGCCCTGCTCGACGAACACACCCGCCACTGCGTCGTCGGCGCCGCCACCCCGGCTTTGCGCGAGGAGAAGACCGAGGAGATGATGGAGGCAGTCGGCCGCCTACTGAAGAGCCGCTGAGCTGTGCCAGTCTCCCGGCGATGAGCGAGAGGCCCCGCAGCCGGTTCGCGGCCGCCGTCCAGCGGTTCAACCGCAGCCCGAAGCTGGTCGAGATGGTGCGGCAGGCGCGCGAGCGGACGCTCGGCAACGACGAGTTCGTCGACCACCTCTCCACCGCCCGCGGCCGCCCCGCCGACCGCGCCGCCCGTCAGCTGGTCGCGCTGCGCGGCGAGGAGCACGGCTTCGCCGGCGAGCTCGGCCTGACCGCGCTGCAGGCATGGCAGCGGCTGGCCGAGTCCCAGGACCGTGGCCGCGGCAAGGTCGACGTCGCGATCCTCTTCACCGACCTGGTCGGCTTCTCCAGCTGGGCCCTGGAGGCCGGCGACCGCTCGGCGGTGCGCCTTCTGCGCGAGGTCGCCGAGGCGATCGAGCCGCCGGTCATCGAACACCAGGGCGAAGTGGTGAAGCGGCTGGGCGACGGGCTGATGGCCGCCTTCTGGGACGCGCCGAGCGCGCTCGATTCCGCCTTCGCCGCCGGCGAGCGGGTGGCGCCGATCGAGGTCGACGGCTACCGCCCCGTGCTGCGCACCGGCATCCACCTCGGCCGGCCGCGCAAGCTCGGCGGCGATTACTTCGGCGTCGACGTCAACGTCGCCGCCCGCCTCGCCGACGCCGCCAAGCCCGGCGAGATCCTCGTCTCCGACAGGCTCCTGGAGCGCCTCGCCCCCGGCAGCACCGAGGCTAAGAAGCGGCGCTTCAGCGCCAAGGGCGCGCCGCGGGGGATGAGCGCCTACGCGGTCGTCCCCGCGCCGGCGGACCGCTAGGCCGCCCGCAACCGCTCGATCAGCCCGACCAGCTCGGCGTGGCTGTCGAGGACGAACTCGGCCTCCGGCCCGGCGTCGCCCCCGCCCTCGTCGTTCATGCCGCGGTAGCGAACGGTCCGCATCCCGTGCGCGGCGGCGCCGGCGACGTCGGTGCGGCGCAGGTCGCCGACGTGCATCGCCTCGCCCGGCCTCGCGCCGAGCGCCCCGAGCGCCGCTTCGAAGATCTGCGGCGCCGGCTTGTAGTGGCCAACCTCGTCGGAGAAGGCCCAGCCGGAGAAGTGATCGAGCAGGCCCTCGCGGTCGAGCAGCTCGCGCAGCAGCTCGCCGCCGCTGAAACCGACGTCGCAGACGATCCCCAGCCGGATCCGCCGCTCCCGCAGCGCCTCCAGGGCCGGGCCGATGTCGGGCGCCAGCTCCAGCTCCACTTCCCGGCCGGCGCCGAGGAACGCCTCGGCGACCATCTCGCGCGCCGCCCCTTCTACCCCGAGCGCCCGCACCAGCGACTCGGCTGCCTCGCGCGGGTGCAGGTGATGACCCTGGGCCCAGGACCGCTCCCAGCTCAGGCCGACCTCCTCCAGGCTCGCGGTCAGCAGCCCCGCCTCGACCGCGACGTCGTTGCTCTCGCAGGCCGCGGCGACCGCCCGCTCGCGCGCTTCGGTCATCGCCCCGGTCGGGACCCGGGCGATCGTGTTCCAGAAGTCGAAGGTGACGGCGGTGATCATCGCCCGATCCTACGGCGGTCCAGGGCCGGTTGATGTTGCTCGGGCTTTGTTGTTACGGTCGCAAGATCGTCTCGTCCCTTCGCCTCCGAATCGCCCTCGCGTCGGCCTTCAGCGCCCTCGCGCTCTTCGTCAGCCCGGCCGCGGCGATCGTCAACGGCACCACCGCCGGCGGCTCCAGCTGGCCCTGGGCGGTCCAGGTGCTACTCGTCGGCTCCGGCGGCGTCGAAGGCTCATGCGGCGGGACCCTGGTCGCGCCGCAGCGCGTCGTCACCTCCGGCAGCTGCTTCAACTCCGGCAGCGACCTCGTGGTGATCGCGAACACGAAGAAATTCGCCGACGAAGGCGGTGACCTGATCGAAGTCACCGACTTCCGGCGGGCGCCGGAATGGTCCTCCTTCTCGCCCAACGACGTCGCGGTCCTGACCCTCGCCGACGCGCCCGATCCAGCGACCCCGATCGAGCTGCTGGGGCCGGAGGAGAGCGGCGACTTCCCCACGCCGGCGACGGCTCTTATCGCCGGTTGGGGAGCGACCGACCCCAATATCGGCGATCCGAGCGAAACGCTGCAGCAGGGCCAGGTGACCCTGCAGGCGGAAGCCGGCGAAACCGGCCTCCGCTTCTCGAACACGAGTACCGAGCCCTGCTACGGAGACATCGGCGACCCGGTAATCGTCCAGGTCGGCGCCGACACGGTCAGCAAAGACCCGACCCCGGAAAACGGGACCTGGCGGCTGGTCGCCCTGCCGCTCGGGGGCACCTCCGACTGCACCGAAAACGCCTACGTCGACCTCACCCAGCCGAACATCCGGGCCTTCATCGAAAACCCCGGCGGGGGAGCGCCGGGCACCGGCGGCGGTTCGCCGCAACCGCCTTCTCCCCCGCCCCCGGCCCCGACCCCACCGCCGCAGACCAAGCTGACGAAAGCGCGCATCGACGCAACCAAAGGCAAGGCGACCCTCCGCTTCAAGGGCAGCGGCAGCATCAGCGGCTTCCAGTGCGCGCTCGCCTCTTCCAAACGCAAGAAGCCAAAGTTCAAGCCCTGCCGCTCGCCGAAAACCTTCCGCAACCTGGCGCCGGGTGCCTACACCTTCAAAGTCCGCGCTGTCGGCCCCGGCGGGCCGGACGCCACCCCCGCCAAGAAACACTTCGCGATCCGCTAGCGCCGCTGAAACGCCGAAACCGTGTGAACCCGCCTTGAGGACGGGTTCACACGGTCTCGACAAATCGTGGGTGCACTTACCTCCAGCTCAGCCGGTGACTCCTTTCACCACCGGGTAGTAACCGCTGGCGTGACCGGTGACCTTCGGGTGGTAGCTTTCGCCGACCGGGTTGGAGAGGCCGTTGATCCACTCGGTCGAGGAGCCGCCACCGCCGTCGCAGACCGCGTGGCCGATGAAGGGCGGAATCACGTCGCGGAAGACGAAGTTCGCCCCCGCCCTCGACGCCGCCGCGGCGACCACGTTCTTCAGCTGGTCGGCGGTCTGGTTGAGCCGCGTCATCTCGCTGCCGCTGAACCAGGTCAGCGCGTTGCAATCGGTGCCGTTGAACAGGCGCGGGTAGTCGAGGGCGATCACTTTCGCACTCGGCGCCCGTGACTTGATCGCGTTGTTGACCAGGTCGAGCCGGCCCGGCAGCGTGTTGGCGATGTAGGACTGGGCGGTGTTGATCGCCCCTTCGCAGTCCGACGCCCACGACGGCTGCGCGCAGGTGGTGATCACGCTCGAGAAACCGGCGTCGTTGCCGCCGATCGTGTACGTGACCCAGTTGGTGTCCGAGGTCACGCTGCTGACCTGACTGTTGAGCAGGTCACTCGTCTTCGCCCCCGAGCAGGTTGCGTTGACGAAGGTCCATTCCGGATGGGCGTTGTGCAGCAGGTACGGGTACGCGTACACCGACCGCTGACAGGTCGATTCGTAGAACGTCCTCGTCCCCGTGCCGGACGAGTAAGAGTCCCCGAGCGCGACGTACTTGACCGCCAGCGCCGGGCTGGCGAACAGCAGACAGAACGCCAGCACGCAGAGCGCGGCTGAGATGCGCCTCCCCTTCATTTCGATCCTCCTAGAGCCAGACCGCCGGCCCTTGCCACGCCGGACCCGCCAGCGCTCCCGCGGAAATGATCAGTAAGCGCTGATCATACGTGAACAGGCGAGTACTGCGCCTAGGAGCGTTTCGGACGCGCCTTGTGCTTCCTTTTCACGCAGCGCCCGCGCTTCAGCTTCTTCCCTTTTGGGCATTTCTTGCGGACGCACTTGCCCTGCTTCAGCTTCTTGCCTTTCGGGCAGGTCTTCTTCGGAGTCGGTGGCGGTGGTAACACGGGCGGGGTCGCCGCCACCGGGCAGGGAGAACCAGCGACGACCGTCGCCTCCAGCTGCTTGGAGCCTTCGTCGACGCTGGTCGAAAAAGCCTTGCCGCAGGGCAGCGCCGGATCGACGCTGACCGACGCGAACTGGCCGCCGAGGCCGAAGTCGCCGTAGGCGAGGAAGGGGAAGCTGTCGCCGATCGCGGCCGCCGCGGCGTAGCCGTCGGTCGGGATCAGCGCCAGGGTGCCATTGATACCGAGGACGCCGCCAACCGCGAGCACGTCGTGCTGGCCCGCCCCCGTGCCGCCAACTTCGATCTCCAGCCGGGCGACGTCCTGGACGTAGCTGGCGGTGACGGTCAGCGTGCCGATGCCGCCGTCGCCCGGCTTGACGACACCGCCGCCGTTGCCGACCGTGCCGCTCACCGTGCCGGCGCCGCGCAGCGTTCCCGCAGCCAGCGAGAGCATCCCGCCCGGGTTCAGCTTCGTCCCCGCCGGGACGACGACTTCGGCGCCGGCGCCGGTCTGCTGGATCTGCCCTCCGGCCACCTGCGCCGTGTTGGCCGACGGACCGACGACTTCGATCCTGCCGGTGTTGGTCACGGTGCCCCCCGACAGCGTCGCGTCCTGCGTGCTCTGGTCGAAGACGATGGTGCCCGCGTTGGCGAAGGCCGGGGTGTTGACCTGGCCGAGAATCCGCAGCGTCTGGCCGGCGGCGATGTTGCCGGTCATCGAGGCGTTGGCCTGCACGATGCTGGCGCCGGTGCCGGTGTACTTGAGGGTGCCGCAGGGAATCTGAACCGGAGCGGTCCCCGAGGTGGTGCCGTCGCCCTGCTCGTAGTTGATGACGCTGAGGGCGCCGCTGCCGGCGGCGTCGATCGAGCCGCCGGTGTCGTTCACCACCTTGGGGCCGGTGTCGCCGCAGGAGCTGCCGGCGTTGGTGACGATCTTCGTGTCGGCGATCTGGATCGCGCCTTTGTTGACGACTACGCCGCTCATCCGAGCGGTCTGTTCGAAACTCATCGTCCCGGTATTGGTGATCGTCCCGCCGCTGCCGCTGTCCAGGCTGGCCCCGGTCCCGGATGCCGCAGCGACGGTGAACGTGCCGGCGTTGGTGAACTGGTTGCCCGCGACGTTGAAGCCGGCGCCGGCACCCGAGCCGCCGTTGCAGTCGCTGGGGGTGGTCGTGCAGGTGAGGGCGACGTCGCCTTTGTTGGTGACGTTCCCGCCCAAGACCACGTTGGTGTTGGCGCTGTTCGCGCTCACCGTCAGTTTCTGGTTCGCCTTGATTTCGCCGGTCAATTTGAAGCCGCCGCCGGCCGCGACTTCGCTGGCGCCCGCGCCCGTGTACTTGAGGCTGCCGCAGGGGATGAAGACGTCTTCGGTGGTGCCGTCGCCCTGCTCGAAGTTGATCACGCTGAGGACGCCCGTCCCGGTGCCGGAGATCGTGCCGCCGGCGTCGTTCTTCACGAACGGTTCGGTGCCGCCGCAGGAGCTGCCCTGATTGACGACGGTAGCGCCGTTCCCGATCGCGATCGAGCCTTTGTTCGTGACTTCGCCGCTCAGGGCAGCGGATTTTTCGAAGCCGATCGAGCCGCTGTTGGCGATAGCGCCCCCAACCACGGCCCCGCCGCCGGTATTGGCGTCGACCGTGATCGTCCCCGCGTTGGCGAAGGGGCTGGCGCCGCTGTAGATGTGCGGGCCTCCGCCCGGGCACCCGCCCGGCTGGCAGGTGAGCGTCACCGAGGCGCCGGCGGCAATCGTGATCCCGGCCGGCTGCGCATCGAGGTTCGTGTTCGGGCTCTGGTCGGAGATGACCAGGTGCGGCGTCGAGCCGGTCCCGCCCAAGGTCAGTGACCTCGTGTTGGCGCCGCTGGTCATCGTCACCGTGTAATCGCCCGGCGCGACGATCGAGACGTCGCAGGACGCGGTCGGCGTGCCGTTGCTCCAGTTGCCGCTGTCGCCGAAGTCACCGCTGCCGCCGATCCAGGAGGTGGCGTTGCCGGGGTTGACGGGGCAGGCCGCCGCCGCAGCGCGGCCGGGAAGCGCGGCGGCGACCGCGAGCACGAGCAGCGCCAGCAGCAGTCCCGAGGCACGGGTGGGCCAGGGGCTCGAATGACTGGTAGACGAGAGCACCGGGGCCGACCGTATCAATCGCCGCGCCGGTTTCCATACGCAACCTGCCGTAATTTTTCCCCCTACACTCAAACCGCGATGACCCAGCTGAGCGCCCGGGACCTGCACGCGGCCCTCGCCTTCGTCGACGAGGCGCACTCCTTCGCGGACCTCGCCTCCTTCCGCGTCGGGATCTTGCCGGGGCTGGAAAAGCTGGTTGCCTGCGACCTCGTCGGCTACAACGAGGTCGACCCGGGCGCCGATAACGCGCTCGTCCTCACCCACCCCGAACCGATGCTCGACTTCGCCGGCGAGGCGCTGGCCCGCCTCGCCCACCAGCACCCGCTGATCTCCGTGCAGGCCAACGGCGACGGTCGCGCCTGCAAGATCTCCGACTTCCTCACCCGGCGGCAGTTCCACGCCCTCGATCTCTACGACGAGCTCTACCGGCGGATCGGCGCCGAGGACCAGATCGCCTTCGGCCTCCCCGGCCCGCAGGTGATCGGGATCGCGATGAACCGCGACCGGCGCAGCTTCGGCGAGCGCGACCGGGCGATGCTCGACCTGCTGCGCCCCCACCTGACCCGCGCCCACGCCCGGCTGCGCGAGCGCGAAGGGCTCGACGAGCTGATCGACGCCCTCGAGCGGGGGCTGACGGCGAGCGACAGGGCGGTGCTGGCGCTCGACGCGGCCGGCGGGATCGCCGCGGCGAGCGGTGCTGCGACCGAGTTGCTGCGGGACTACTTCCCGCCCGCCCGCGGCGCCAAGCTGCCGCCCGAGCTGCTCGCCTGGACGACCGGAGCTGCGGCTGGGAGCGAGCGTTCCTTCGCAGCCGAGCGCGGCGAGCTGATCGTGCGGCGCATCGACGCCGGCGACGATGGGGTCATCCTCGTCCTGGAGGAGCGGCGGAAGGTCCGGGCGGCGGCGCTTGGGGCGCTGGGCCTGACCCGGCGCCAGGCCGAGGTGCTGTCGCTCCTGGCCGACGGCCGCGACACCGGCGAGATCGCCACCGAGCTCTTCATCAGCCCGCGGACGGTGCGTAAGCACCTCGAGCACATCTACGCGCGCCTCGGCGTGCATTCGCGCGCCGCCGCGGTGGCGGCGGCGCGCCGGTCCCTTTAGCGGCTGAGCCTTACCACCTCGCCTTGGTGCCGCGCGAGTCGCCGTGGCGCGAGCCGCTGGCGTAGCGGCCGAAGCCGCCCTTGGCGTAGACCTTTTCGCAGGCAGCGTCGAAGCGGCCGTTGCCGAAGCTGTTCACCGTCTGCACGGTGAAGTCGGAGGCGTCGGCCTGCATATGGCGGCTGTTGACGGCGCCGCCGACGTGTTGGTTCCAGGCTGGCGTCCGGTACCAGCTGAGGATCGGCAGCGGCTTGTCGCCGAGCTCGTGCCGGAGCCGCTCCAAGGCGAAAGCCTGCCGCTGCGCGTTCGCCCGCAACGCGGTCGGGACGGCGGTGTTGGCCGGGTCCTGGCAGGCCGCCTCCTTGACCGTGAAGTGCGGCGAGAGGTACCCGTGCTTGAGAAGCAGCTTGCGGAAGGCGGCGGATTTCGCCGCTCCCCCGTTCCAGGGCTGCCGCCACTTGTCCCAGTGGTCTTTCGAGACCCAGGCGGGAACGCCGTCGGGGTGGTCCGGGGTCGGCTTCGGTTCCGCCGGCTTCGGCGGGACCGCTTTTTCGGCCTCTTTCGCCGGCCCCGCCAGCGCCCGGACCTTGGCGTCGGGGACCAGCGAGCGGTTCATGTCGCAGCTGCCGGTGACCCCGTTGGCGCGGCCGTGGTCGGTCCACTGCCAGAGCGTCGCCCCTTTCCAGGGCGCCAGCGAGCGCGGCCGCTCCACCCCCCACTCGGCCTGGTGCAGGAAGCAGCGGGCGATCAGTTTGCGGTCTTTGGAACTGAGGTGGGGCAGGATCTTTTCCCAGAAGCCGGGCATCGTGTAGAGGCCGGGGTAGTGCCCCTCGCTGGCGTGGTAGGCGCGGACGAACTGCACCACGTGGCGGGCGCACTTTTCTGCCGGCTGGCCGTTTTCGGTCTCGAAGTCGTAGATCAGCGGCAGGTCGCCGGGCCACTTCCAGCCGCCTTCCTTGGCGAAGCCGAGCACCATCTTCGCCTCCTTGGCGCCGTCCCGCTGTCCGTTTTCCGCCGAGGCGACGCGGGCGAAGTAGTACGGCGCCAGCATCAGCCCGGCCTCGCGAATCGCGTCGACCCGCGCCTTGCCCCAAAAGGGGTCCCGATGGTCGCCGTCTGCGACCCGCGCGATTCCCAGCTCGTGTTTCTTCGCGACCTTTTTCCAGTCGACGCTCTTTTGGTGCTCCGATACGTCCGGTCCCGTGAACATGCCGCTCTCTCCCTTGATCGATTGACGAATCCCGACCGTAAAGAAAGAAAAGGTTCCTGGCTAGTACTTTGCACGTACCCGGCGTCGCAATCGCTTAGGATCTCCCGATCAAACGTCTCCTCCTCTTGGCGGTCTTCGGCCTCGGCCTTGTCGCTCTGCAGCCCTCGCCCCCGGTCGCGCAGGCCCTCGATTACGACTGCGCGGACTTCGCCAACCAGGCGGAAGCGCAGGAATACCTATTGCCTGGCGACCCGTACAACCTCGACGGGGACGGCGACGGGGTCGCCTGCGAGGACCTCCCCTGCCCCTGCTCGTTCGACACGGCGCCGCCCCCGCCGCCCCCGCCGGAAGAACCCCCGGAAGAAGCCCGCCCCGTCTTCCGGGCCTACGTCGCCTGCGGCCTCAGCCAGCGGGCGAGACCGGCGCACGAATGCGGGCACCGCGCCAAGCTCGGCGCCTTCTTCCGCAGCTCGGCGGCGACCGCCTACACGGTCTGCGTCAGGCTCCCTACCGGCAGGCGCCTCTGCGCCCGCGGCCAGCAGGCGGAAGCGGGCGTCACCTACGTCAACAAGCTGACGAGCTCGATCATCGGCTGGCACCGGGTCACCTGGTTCGTCCAGGGACGGCGCCTCCACTGGACCTTCTGGCGCCGCTAGGCGTAGAGGGCCTCGATCTCCGCTTCGTACTTGCGCTCGATCGGGCGCCGTTTTAGCTTCATCGTCGGCGTCAGCTCGTCGCCACCGGGCGCCCACTCCGCCGCCACCAGCGCGAAGCGCTTCACCTGCTCGACCCGCGAGAGGCCGGCGTTGCCGCGCTCGACCGCGGCCTCGATCTCGGCCCGGATCGCCGGCTCGGCGGCGAGGTCGGGCAGGGAGCCGAACTCGATCCCGTGCTGCTGGGCGAAGGCCGGCGCGACGTCGGCGTCGAGGACGATCAGCGCCACGTTGAAGGGGCGGTTGTCTCCGACCGCGCAGACCTGGCCGATCAGCGGGCTGGCCGCCTTGATCTTCGCCTCGATGTTCGCCGGCGACATGTTTTTGCCGGCGGCATTGATGATCAGCTCCTTCTTGCGGTCGATGATCCGCAGGTAGCCGTCGGGGTCGAACTCGCCGACGTCGCCGGTGTGCAGCCAGCCCTCGGAGTCGATCGCCTCCGCCGTCTTCTCGGGGTCGTTGCGGTAGCCGGCCATCACCGTGCCACCGCGCATCAGCACCTCGCCGTCCTCGGCCAGCTTCAGCTCCACCCCCGGCGCGGCGGGGCCGACGGTGCCGAGCCTGATCGCGCCGGGGAGGTTGCAGGAGCCGACGCCGGTCGTCTCCGAGAGCCCCCAGAGCTCGGCCAGCGGCACCCCCATCGCGAGGAAGAACTCGATCGTCTCCCGCGGGGTCGGCGCCGCGCCGACGTTGGCGATCAGCAGCTGGTCGAGCCCGACCCGCCGGCGCAGCTCGGCGAGGACCTGCTCCTCAGCGCGGGCGTGCTCGGCGGCGAGGTCGGCCGGCACCTCTCCCCCGCCCTGCTCGGCCTCGACCTTGCGCCGCCCCACCTCCAGCGCCCACTCGACCGCCTGCTGGCGCTCGGGGTCGGGGTCGGCGGCGATCCCGATCTCCAGCGCCGCCTTCAGTTTTTCCCAGACCCGCGGCACGGCGAAGAACCAGTGCGGGCGGACTTCGGTCAGGTAGGCGACGACCTGGCGCGGGTCGGGGCAACAGGTGACGCCGGCGCCGAAGGCGATCGGCGCGTAGTGGGTGGCGTTGCGCTCGGCGATGTGGGCCATCGGCAGCCAGGAGACGAGCCGGGAGTCGCTGCCCAGGCGCAGCACCTCGTCGAAGGAGTTGAACGCCGCCATCACGTTGGCGTGGGTCAACTGCACCCCCTTCGGCGGTCCGGTGGTGCCGGAGGTGTAGATCAGGGTCGCCAGGTCCTCCGGCTCGACCGCCCGCCAGACGGCCTCGAAGTCGAAGCCCTCCTCGCCCATCGCCTCCAGCTCGGCGAGGGAGATCGTCCCCTCCGCCGCCTCGCCGTCGACGACGACCACGTGCTCAAGCGCGTCGACCGCCTCGCGAACGGCCAAGACGCTCTCCAGGAACGCCGCCTCGGTGAAGACGACCCTGCTGCCGGCGTCGGCGATGAGGTGTTGGATCTGCTCCGGGGTGAGGGTGTTGTAGACCGAGAACGGCGTCGCCCCGAGGTGCAGGGCGCCGGTGTCGGCGAAGTGGAACTCGGGCCGATTGGCGAGCATGATCCCGACCGTGTCGCCACGCCGGACCCCGAGCGCGGCCAGCCCGGCCGCCACCGCCCGCACCCGCTCCGCGTACTCCGCCCAGGTGAGGCTGACCTCGTCGTCCTTGGTCCGCAGCGCCCTGGCGCCCGGGTAGGCCGCGGCGGTCGCCTGGAAGGCGGCGGCGACGGTCGGCGCGTCGAGCGCCGGTGGCCTCGTCCCACGATCTGCTGCTGCTTCGAGCGCCATCTCTCCTCCTCGGTCGTTCCCTGCTCACTATCCCACGGCGGCGAAGGAACCGGATCGGGATTTCGCGCTCCGTGCCCTGCAGGTAAGGTGCCGCCTCGTGGAGCCCGGACCCGGCAGAGGGAAAAAACGCACCGAGCGCGAGGACTACGGCTGGGTTATCTCCTTCGGCTGCAAGACCACCGGCACGCTCCGCCGCCTCAAGGTCAAGACCGACCCCTCTTCGGACACCAGCCCGATCGAGGTCCCCTGCCCCTGCGGCGAAACCCACCGGGTCACCGTCTCCCCCTACCGCCGCCGCCGCTCCGCCGACGAGCCCTTCGACCTCGAGGTCGACTCGCTCGACGAGCTGCGCTGAGCCTTGCCGATCGCGGCCGCCTAATCGGCCTGCAGCCAGACGACGAAGCTCTCGCCGAGGCCCGGGGCCGCCAGCAGCTTCTCGAGCGCGGCGGCAATGCGGGCGAACTCCCAGCTCGGGAAGCGCACTGGATGGACGATCACCAGACCCCGGTGGGAGCGGTTCAGCCGTGCGCACTCGCGCACGATCGGTTCGAAGTCCGGCCGGTTGTAGGTGACCAGGGCCCTTCCCTGCTCCTGGGCCTCCTCGAAGAGATCGGGGTCGGGCATCCCGCGCAGATCCGGCTCATCGGTGACGGCGAGGACGTCATGGCCTCGACCCCGAAGGCGCTCGGCAACCTTGCCGCTGATCTGCTCGTCGAGGAGAAGCTTCAACCCAAGGCGGCCTGTTCGCGCTTCCAGGCCGCCTCGGCTTCATCGGCATCGAGCGTGTTGAGGTCGATCCGGCGGTCGATCTCCTCATCGAAGGAGGCGTAGTACCGCACCGCCGTCCGTACTTGGGATTCGGTGAGGCCCAAAAGCTCGGCGGTGGCGGAGATCGCCTGCTCACCTCGCGCCTTGCCGGCCTTCAGCGTGGCGATCAGCTCCCACACGTCAGGCCCGTTGGACAACGCGGCGCGGCGGCCGGCTGGACCGGATCGGAACACGATCCCAGGGTGATCATCCATCCGGGTGCCCTCGTCCACGTAGCGCTCGGCCAACCGGGACTTGTTCGTCCCTAGCCGCTCGCTGCGCTCGGCCAATCGATCCAGGACCTCGGTGCGCCAGCGGGCAGAGAAGGTGCGGGTCTGGTGTGCTGCCATTTGTAAGACAGCGTATTACAGACTTCAGTCAGCCGGGAAGAAGCCGACGAAGCCGGCTTCCTGTTCCTCCATGATCCCTTCGTAGAGGCCGGTGCCGCCACCGCCGCCGTGTGAGTAGTACTTGCTCATCGAGAACCAAAGGCGGCCGACGGGGTCGACCGTGAGGGCGTCGGCGTCGACTTCGCAGGGCCGTGGTTTGAGGCAGGCGGGCGGGGCGACGGAGCCGTCGGTGCTGGTCGAGCCGAGGCCCATCCCCCCTTCGCGCAGGGGACTCTCGAACCAGACCTTGTCCGGGCCGGCGGTGACCCCGTAGGACCCTGCTCTGCCGGGGACCCGAAACCGGGCGAACCTGCCCGCGGGCGTGATCCTCCCGATCGAGCTCTTCGCCCGCCGCGAGTAGCTGGTCGAGAACTGGCCGAACCAGAGGTTCCCGTCGGGCCCGGCGGCGATCGAGTTCAGGCGCCGGTGCCGGTTCGGAAGGCGGAATTGGGTCAGCTGCCCGGTCGGGGTGATCCTGCCGATCTTCGGCACGCCGCCGCCGGCCTCGGTGAACCAGAGGTTGCCGTCGGGGCCGGGGACGATCTGACCGGGGCCGCTGCGGAACGGCAGCGGGTACTGGACGATCGCGCCGCTCGTGTCGATCCGGCCGATCGCATCCCGCTTGCGGCCATTTACCCAGTAGACCAGCGTGAACCAGATGGCCCCGTCGGGGCCGGCCGCGATCGAGTTGACGCCGCCGACGTGGTTGGCGGGAACGAATTCGGTGAAGGCGCCGCCGGGGGTCAAGCGGCCGATGCGCGGCACCAGGAAGCCCTTCTCGTTGTAGAGGTTCGCCGCGACCCAGAGGTTGCCGTCCGGCCCCGCCGCGATCTGACGGGTGTACAGATCCCCGGGCAGCTCGACCAACTCCACCTTTCCGCCATCGTCCACCGAGCCGATCACCGGGACCCGTTCGGAGGCGCCATTGTTGGCCTCCCTCCCCGTGAACCAGATCTTCCCTTCGGGGCCGGGCGTCATCGAGTAGGCATGGACCCCGACCGGCAGTTCGTAGAACACCGGCTCGCTGGCGGCTGCCGCGGACGGCAGCAGGCAGGCGAGGGCGATAACCAGGCCGACAAGCGCCGCCCTCACCCCCGCCATCCCGCGTCGGTTCACCGTGCTCCCCCTCACGAGTCCTTCAACCGCGCCGGCGCTTCAAAGTCGCGTCGGCGCCAGCTCAGCGCGGCGCTTGACCGCGGTCAGCAGCCGCATCGTCACCAGGACGTGGCCGCGGGTTCCGATCACGGCGGCGCGATAGAGGCGGCCGCCGGTGCCGGGGAACTGGGCGCGGGTCTCGGCGCGCAGCCGCGTCGTCCCGCCGTCGCCTTCGAGGTGGAAGACGAGCGCGTAGTCGGAGTAGCGGTGCCGGCCCGCCAGCGCCAGCTGCGAGCCCGGCTCGGCGCGGGCGACGACGAAGGCGGGGAAGGCAGAGCCCTCGGCGAGCGGCCGCGGCCCCGACGGTCCCGTCGATTCGCAACCGACCAGGCGGGCGAAGCGGCCGGCGAAGGACGAGGAGAACGAGCCCTCGGCGACGCGGCAGAGCGCCTTCCAGACCGCGTCGGGCGGGGCCTCCACCTCGACGCCGTGCTCGTCGAGGAAGGGCAGGGCGTCGGGATCGGGGTGCATCAGCCGGGATCGTATTCGCGCAGCGCCCGCCAGCCCTCGCTGGTGAGCGCGAGGCAGGGCCCGCGCTCGGGGTCCCGGCGCTCGAGGACCAGGCCCCGACCAAGCGCCCGTTTGCGCAGCCCCACCAGATCGCGATGCGAGAGCCGCGGGAAGGCCGCGGCGAGCCGGGAGGCGGGGTAGAAGCCGTCGTCGACCGCCGCGACGATCGCCGCCAGCAGCTGCTCGGGCTCGGGTGCTGAGCGCCTACCGTGAGCCACGGGCGAGGATCAGCCAGGAACGGGTCGCCTCGCGACCGACCAGATCGCCGCGACGGACGCGCACGTGGAAGACCTTGCGGCCGGGCCGCAGGTGGGCGTAGTGCTTCGGCGAGACGCACGAGCGCCACCTGCCGAGCTTCGGCGCCACCCGCTCGCCGCTCAGCCGGCAGGCGAAGCTGACGTCCCTCAGGTGGGAGTGAAAGCGGAAGGTCGCGGTGCGCTTCGTCGTTCGACGGTTGACGGTCCCGTAGAGCCGCGGCGCGCCGAGCGGCGGCGGCACGTCGTACCACTGGGTGACGAACTGCCCGTCGGCGGTGAATTTCTGGACCCGGGCGCGGCTTTCGTAGGGGTACGGTTCGGCCCGGTCGGCGACGTAGACGTAGCCGGCCGGATCGGTCGCGATCGAGGTCGGCGTGTAGAAGCGACCGGCCGCCTTCCCCGGTCCACCCCACGACCCGATGAACTCGCCGCCGGCGCCGAACCTCTGGACGCGGGCGTTGGCGGTGTCGGCGACGTAGACCTCGCCGGAGGAGCCGACCGCGATTCCGTATGGATAGACGAACTGCCCCGGCCCGTGGCCATAGGCGCCCCATTCCGCGACGGGGGTGCCGTCGGCCGTGAAGACCTCGATCCGGTTGCCGTAGGTGTCGGCGACGTAGACCAAGCCGCTGGGGCTGGTGTCGACCCCCCAGGCTTCGCCCAGCTGCCCCGGCCCGCTGCCGCTCTCGCCCCACCCCGGGAGGGCGGCGCCCTCAGCGGTGAACCGCTGAACCTCGTGACCGCCGACGAGGTAGACGCTGCCGTCGCCGCCGACGGCGAGGTCATGCCCGCCCGTCGCGCTCCACTTGCGCAGCAGGCCGCCGTCGGGCCCGAGCACCGAAATCTCCTTCCTGGTGGAGTCGGCTACGTACAGCGCACCAGCCGAATCGGTGGCGACATCGCGGGGCAGGAACGGGCTGCCGGACCTGGCGAAGGAGCCCACCTCCGCGAGAAGCCCCCCGTCGCTCGAGTACTGCTGGATCGCCTCGCTCGCCAGCGGGTTCGACAGATACACGTGCCCGGCCCCGTCGGCCGCCACCGAGAGCGGAATCGGCTCGAAGCCGATCGAGGGAAGCGCAAGTCCCGCCCCACCGGCGACACCCGCAGGAGCGAATATCGCGGCGAGGATCGCGAGGCCGAACAACGCAATCCGCGAAGCCCTGATCACACCAGGGAGAATGACGCAAGGCGACGCTACACGCCGCAGTCGTTCATGCCGTAGGCGTCGGCTTCGTCATCCGCCTTCTTGAAGGCTTTGCCGGTCAGATAAACGGCCGGATCGGCTTCTGCTTTCTCCAAGCCCGCTTCGAACTCTTCGATCACCTTCTTGGCGGCCTCTTCGTCTTCGGCCGGCAGCCCGAGGGCGGAAACTTCGTTGATCATGGACTCGACGGCCCGGTAGGTGGGCGCGGTCAACATCTTGCGGAGTTCCTGCTGGTCGGTGTTCCCGTTCGCCTGGCTTTTTTCGACTTCGGCAAGGCCCTGCCGGAAGGCCGCTGCCTGGGCGTCCGTCGACTCTTTGCAGATGGCGTTCGCCTGCTTCAGAAATTGATGCTTCGAAAGCGTTGCCGTCTCGCTCTGATCGCCACCGCCGCAGCCGGCGACCAGCAGAGCCGCGACCGTCACCGCGGCGGCAATGCTCGATGCCTTCAGTTGTCTTGCTTTCACCGTTCCCCCTCGTCGATCGATGCGTAGATCGCCACCGCTCGGCGGCAACCGAGCGTCCCTAATCACGCCTCTGCCAGTTCCTAGTCTGACTATTACGAATGCCTTTGATGAATGCAATAAGCATTCAAGGCTTTCGCACTAGTTGTCACCCGCCGTTGGCTTCGCGCTCGATCGGAGCCGACACCCCGACCTTCCACACGCCGCCTTCCTCTTCCACAGGCACGATCCAGTCGTGAGCGTCGCGCCCGTGGTACTGCGCATAGCCCTTTCGACCGGACACCCTCAAGCTGTCAATCGGACCGGTGGTCGTCACTTCTTCGACACCCGAGGCGACCACACCGAAGAAGACCAGTGCCTCGACACAAGAGGTTGCTTTGCCTTTGGATGCGCTTTCCGCGTCTGTGACCATATTGTCGATGTAGGCGTGCGTCATGTAGGTGCAATCCAGTCCCCACTTTTCGCTCGCGCGCGCCCGGTCCCATTGCTCGACCACCGCCGATACCTGTTCGCGTTCCGCCTCCACTGCCTCATGGCCGAAATATTGGACGGTGTTGTCACCGCCGGGGATCACAAACTCCCGGGTCGGCGCACTCGAACCGTGAGGATGGCTGTCCGTCACCGGGCCTCCCCCGCCACAGCCGGCCGCGCAAACCAATACCGCCACAGCGGCTATTCGAATGAAAGGCCGGGCTGCCCCTCGCATGGAGGCTAGAGTACTCAAGCTTTCTTTTTCCGGTTAGCGCCGGAGCTTCGCGAGCGTCGCTACGAAAACTCGATCACGCTGCGGATGCCGTCCTGGGCCTCCATCAGCTCGAAGCCGCGGTTGACCTCGTCGAGCGTGATCCGGTGGGTGACGAAGGGATCGAGGTCGATCTCTCCCGCCAGGTAGCGGTCGACGAGGACGGGGACCTGGTCGCGGCCCTTGACGCCTCCGAAGGAGGAGCCGGCGATGCGGCGGCCGGTGATCAGCAGGCGCGGGACGACGTCGAGGGTCTCGCCCCGGCCGGCGACGCCGGCGACGGTGCAGAGGCCCCAGCCCATCCGCGCCGCCTCGACCGCCTGACGCATCACCGCGACGTTCCCGGTCGCCTCGAAGGTGTAGTCGGCGCCGAAGCCGCCGGTCATCTCGAGGATCCGCTCGACCGCCCCCTCGCCGCCCTCGAGCAGGTCGGTCGCGCCCTGGCCGCGGGCCAGCTCCAGCCGCTGCGGCGAGAGGTCGACGCAGATGATCCGCTCGGCCCCCTGCAGGCGGCAGCCGGCGACCGCCCCGAGCCCGACCATGCCGGCGCCGAAGACGGCGCAGGTGCTGCCGGGCCGCACGGCGGCGGTGTTGATCGCGGCGCCGAGGCCGGTCGAGAGGCCGCAGGCGAAGAGGCAGGCGTGCTCGAACGGCGCCTCCGGGCTCACCTTCGCCAGCGCGATCTCCGGCATCACCGTGTACTCGGCGAAGGTCGAGCAGCCCATGAAGCTGCGGATCTCCTCCCCGTCGCGGGAGATCCGCGTCGTCCCGTCGGGCAGGTGGCCCTTGTTCTGCTCCTCGCGGATCGCCAGGCAGAGGTTGGTGCGCGGGTCGAGGCAGTGGACGCACTCGCGGCACTGGGGCGAGAAGAGTGTGACGACGTGGTCGCCCGGCGCCAGCGAGCCGACGTCCGGTCCGACCGCCTCGACGACCCCGGCGCCCTCGTGGCCGAGCACGGTCGGCGAGTACCCGGAGGGGTCGGCGCCGGAGGCGGTGTAGAGGTCGGTGTGGCAGACGCCGCAGGCGTGGAGGCGGACCAGCACCTCCCCGGCCCGCGGCTCCGCGAGTTCGACCTCCTGCACGGCGAGCGGCTCCCCGAACTCCTCCAGCACGGCGGCGCGCATCTTCATCGGGCCAGCCTAGCTTGAGGAACCGCTGCTCAGACCTCGACCAGCGACCCCATGATCACGGTGCGGTCGCGCGGCAGGGCGAAGTAGTCGGCGGCGTCGGCGCTGAGGTGAGCGCTGGCGATGAACAGGCGCTTGCGCCATCGCCTCATCCCGGGCGCCTCGCCGGGCCGCAGCTCGATCGTCGAGAGGAAGTAGGAGGCCCCCTCGACCTCGATCGGGAACGCGAGGGCGCCCTCGGCGGCCTGGCGCAGGGCGGCCGGGACGTCGGGCTGCTCCATGTAGCCGAAGCGGGCGGTGAGGTGGCTGATGCCGTCGTCGTCATAGCCGAGGTCGTCGACCACGAAGCGCTCGGTCGCCGCCACGGTCGGAACCGGCAGCGTCTCGATCAGGAGGATGACGGCGTGCTCGTGGAGGGTCTGGTTGTGCTCGACGGTGGCGCGCATCGCCAGCGGCGTCGTCTCCCTGCTGCGGTTGAGGAAGACGGCGGTCCCGGGCGCGCGCCGCAGCGGCGGCTGGCGCCGGTGGAGCTCCTCGACGAAGGTCCGCAGGCAGCCTTCCTGGCGCTGGCGCCGCTCGGACACCAGCTGGCGCCCGCGCCGCCAGGTGCTCAGCACCGTGAAGATCAGCAGTCCCATCAGCAGCGGGAACCAGGCGCCGTGGACGAGCTTGGTCAGGTTCGCGGCGAGGAAAAGCAGGTCGACGGCGAGGAAGGCCGCCGCGCCGGGGATCACCAGCCAGAGCGGCTTTTTCCACTGGTGGCGGACGATGTAGAAGAACAGCAGGGTGGTGATCGTGATCGTCCCGGTCACCGCCATGCCGTAGGCGAAGGCGAGCGCCCCGGAGGTGCGGAAGGCGAAGACCAGCGTGATCACTGCCACCATCAGCAGCCAGTTGATCCCGGGCACGTAGATCTGCCCCATCGTCTTCGCCGAGGTGTAGACGACCCGCAGCCGCGGCAGGTAGCCGAGCTGCACCGCCTGGTGGGCGACCGAGTAGGCACCGGTGATGACCGCCTGAGAGGCGATCACGGTGGCGACGGTCGCGAGGAAGATCATCGGCACCCGGCCCCATTCCGGGACCAGCAGGAAGAAGGTGCCGCTGGCGTTGGCGCCCGCGTGGTCGAGGAGGAGCGCCCCCTGGCCCATGTAGTTGAGGATCAGCGCCGGGAAGACCAACAGCAGCCAGGCGGCGGCAATCGGCAGCCGGCCGAAGTGACCCATATCGGCATAGACCGCCTCCGACCCGGTGATCACGAGCACCACCGCGGCGAGGGCGAAGAAGGCGGTGCCGAAGTTGCCGACCAGGAACTCGAACGCGTAGCTGGGCGAGAGCGCGGCGAGGATCTGCGGGTGGGCGGCGATCCCCGAAAGCCCGCAGGCGGCGATGACGAGGAACCAGACGACCATCACCGGGCCGAAGAGCCGGCCGACCGCCGCCGTCCCGTAGCGCTGGGAGGCGAAGAGGACGACGACGATCCCCGCCGTCAGCGGCACCACCAGGCTCTCCAACGAGGGCTCGACCACCTTCAGCCCTTCGACCGCGGAGAGGACCGAGATCGCCGGGGTGATCATGCTGTCGCCGAAGAAGAGCGAGGCGCCGAAGACGCCGAGGGCGGCGAGGACGACCTTGGTCCGCCGCCCGCCCGGCAGCCCCTCGCGCTGGACCAGCGTGATGAGGGCCATGATGCCGCCCTCGCCCTCGTTGTCGGCGCGCATCACCAGCAGCACGTACTGGAGCGTGACGACGATCGTCACCGCCCAGAAGATCAGGGAGATGACGCCGTAGACGCTCGCCCGCGTCTCCGCCACGGGATGCGGATCGGCGGGGTTGAAGACCGTCTGCACCGCGTAAAGGGGGCTGGTGCCGATGTCGCCGAAGACGACGCCGGCGGCGCCGAGCGCCAGCGCCGCCTGCGCTTTGGTGCGGCCGGGGGCGCGGCGGGCAGCACCGCGCCCGCTCAGCAGCCCGGCGAGGCCGGGGCGCTCCTTGACGGTTGAGACGGACACGGTTCGATCATGCGCCCACGCCCGTCAAGCCCGCGTGAAGAAGGCGTGCGGGCGTATACAGATTTCGTGAAGGGGCGCCTTTGCGTCCTCATGGGACGGAAAGGCGCCTTGGTCGACCAGGGGTTGACTAAAGCGCCTCGACCTACGCGGCGAACCTGTAACCCACGCCGGGATCGGTGCGGACGTAGCGCGGCCCGTCCTCCGGCTCGATCTTGCGGCGCAGGTTGGCGACGTGGGCGCGGAGCACCTGCAGATCGTCTTCGTACTCCACCCCCCACACCTCGACCAGCAGCGCCCGGTGGGTCATCAGGCGGCCCCGGTTGCGGACGAGAACGCGGAGGAGCTCGAACTCGGTCGGCGTCAGGTGGACGTCCTCGCCGTCGCGGCGCACCCGGCGGGCGGCGAGGTCGATCTCCAGGCCGTCGACCGTGATCGCCGGCTCCTCCGTCTCCGGGCGAGCCCGCCGCAGCGCCGCTTCCAGCCGCGCCACCAGCTCACGCGGGCCGAACGGCTTGGTCACGTAGTCGTCGGCGCCGGCGGCCAGCGCCTCCACCTTCTTGTCCTCGTCGCCGATCGCCGAGAGGACGACGATCGGCATCTCGCTCCACTCGCGGATCCGCCGCGTCACCTCGACCCCGTCGAGGTCGGGCAGCATCAGGTCGAGCACCGCCGCCTGCGGCGGGCGCACCGCGACCAGGTCGAGCGCCTCCTCGCCGCTGCTCGCCGGCACCGCCTCGAAGCCCGCGTCGCGGAGGATCACCCGCAAGGCCCTGACGATCTGCGGCTCGTCGTCGCAGACGAGGATGCGGCGGCGGTCGTTCATCCGGCCTCCCCGAGCGGGAACGAGACGACGAAGGTGCTGCCCTGGCCGGGCATGCTCTCGACGGTCAGCTCGCCGCCGTTGGCCTCGACGAAGCCCCGCGCGATGGAGAGGCCGAGGCCGGAGCCGCCGCCCCCTTCGCGCCGGTAGAAGGGTTCGAAGATCCGCTCCCGCTCCGGCTCCGGGATGCCGGGGCCCTGGTCGACGACCCGCACGACCAGGCGACCGCCGACCTCGCGCGAGCGCACCAGGACCGGCTGCCCGCCGCCGTGGCGGACCGCGTTGGCGAAGAGGTTGGCGAAGGCGCGCTCAAGCTGGGCCGCATCCGCGGTCAGCGCCGGAATCTCGGCGTCGATCCCCAGCCTGATCGCGGCCTCGCCGCCAAGCGACTCGCGCGCCGCCTCCAGCACCCCGGCCAGGTCGACGGGCTCCAGCCGCGGCTCCGCCGAGCCGGACTCCAGCCGCGAGACATCCAGCAGGTTCTCGACCAGGCGCGAGAGCCGCTCCCCTTCCTCGACCACCCCCTTGCTCAGCTCATGGCGCTCCTCCTCGGTCAAGGTCGGCGAATCAAGGGCCGTGCCGGCCGCGATGATCGAGGTCAGCGGCGTCCGCAAATCATGCGAGACCGAGCGCAACAGGGCGGTCTTCAGCTCGTCGCTCCGCCGCAAAGCCCCGGCCTCGATCGCCTCCCCCTCCATCCGATCCCGCTCCGCCGTCAGCTCCCGCAACCGAGCCAGCACCTCCTCAGTCTCCTCCCGCCGCCGCTCTGCCTCAGCAGCCCGAGCCCGCGCCATCTCCGCCAGCGAGCTGCTGGCCAAGGCCACGATCCCAAAGACGACCAGAGCAACCGCGTCCCTGTCGGCGGCGATCCCAAACCCCCCGGTCGGCGGCAGATGGAACCAGTTGAAGGCCAGCGCGCTGGCCAAGGCTGAAACCAACCCAAGCCGCCAACCCCAAAAGGTCGAGACCAAAAGAACCCCAGGGATGTAGACGACCCCCAGCGACACAGCAGGAGCCTCCGACTTCAACGGATAGATCAACAAGGTCCCCGCAGCAACAACCCCAACCGTCGCCAAAAACCCCCAGCCAGCGCTAGCGGGCCTGGCGCCAATTGCCAACTGCGAGCGAATGGCCACCGCGTCAGCGTAATCCGTGCCGCTGTCTGCCCTGGCGCGATCGGATGGATCAACCCGCCGTAATCTGTCCCCGTTGACTCCAATTATTCCGACGCGCACGGCGTGCCGCGAACGGACGCGGTCCCGGAATCAATTGAGACCCAGGCCCCGGATCGCCCCAAATGCAACCTCTTGGAGGCATCTCTGTGACGCCTAAATCCGCCCACCAGATCACCGCATTGAGCGGCTTCATTCATGGCTGGCACCCGGCCGAGATCAGGGCTACCCTCTGAGTAATGGAGTCGTCGCGAGGCCATATCCGCGCAGTGTCTGGAGCGGGAGATCGACCCGGCGACGCAGGTAATCCACCTTCCTCTTCTCCAGATCCCGCACCTCTCCTTGCGGCGATGCGGGAGGCGGCCGAGCACGAGAGCGCGAAGGAGGAGAAACTAGAAGGCAAGACCCGAGCAACGGTAGCCGTTGCAGGGGCCTATTTCGCCATCGTGCAGACGGCCACGTTCTCCGCCTCTGGCACTTTGGGCAAGCTTGAGGGTGCCGCCCTGAACTGGACCGTCGGACTCGCCATTGCCGCAATCGTCACGCTTGGCATCGCGATATTCGCCGCCGTGAAGCAGCAGTGGCCCAGGGAGCACCGTTCGCTTCCATCAACCAAGATCGGCCAGGAAATCCTCGACCTCTTTGACGGAAAACTTGATGAACGAGAAGCTCTACGAACTCTGATCGGGCGCTACGCGCGGGTGACCAAAACCCGCCAGAAAGCGAATGATCAACGGGTCAAGCAGTACGTAGAAGCTGGCATATTCAGCCTCCTCGCCGTTATCGCAACGACTGCTGAGTTAATCGTTTCTCTCGTGACTCGTTTATAAACCCGGAATGGTTCAGCCACCCACGGGCACGCCGGAAGGCGACCCCGCCGACGAGGCGAACGAGGAGCAGGCCGGAGAGGGCCTGCCAGGCTTCGTAGAAGCTGACGATTTTGACTTAGAGCTTGATGTCCATATGGAGGGTCACCAAGAAGTTGGCACCCTCGTTGTAAAGGGCTCGCTCTTTGGTGCATATCGAGCCGACGCCTTTGCGCTCGCGGATTTCATCAAGGCGTTCGTAAGCACCGTTCATGAGATTGCGCTCAATATGAAGAGGCCGCTGGAGTGGGTAGTTCCCTCGGACCTTGACATCTTCTCCTTCGGCTCCGCTCGCATTCGTTTCATCGTGGGAGACGGGGAGACCATTCGTATGGAGGACGAGACTTCGTCTCCGTCGGTCGATGCAGCGCAGTACGTCGCGGACCTAATGCAGGCGGATGGCGACGAGCTATTGACGCTGGCCAGGGAGGCTGGGCCAGATGGAGCGAAGGCTTACCGGCAGTTCTTGAAAGTCGTGGCCGATGCTGAGGACGCTCAAGTCGGTTGGCGAGGTTTTGGGCGACAGCCCGTTGTAGTGGACAGCGAAAAGGCTACGAAGAACTTCATCACCCTGGATCGAGAGGGCGAGAAAGAGTCAGAAGAGCTGACCGTTCCCGGACACCTCTCGATGGCCGACGCAAAAAGGAAGCAGTTCCGACTCGAACTACCTTCTCGATGGCCGCGTCCCCAAGAGTTAAAGCGCAAGCGAAATATCGAAGGCACCTATGAGGAGTCGGTAAACCGCCTCGTCGAAGGGCCACCCAATCTATGGAACAGCGACGTCGTAGCCCGCATCCGAATAAACCGCGAGCGCGAGGACACTGTTGCGGCCCCCCGCAAACCGAAATTTGAACTTCTCTCGGTCGAAGAGGCGACCGAGCCGGCTGTCTCGCCGAAAGGCCCTGCGGTGATGCCCGGTAGCACTGCCTTAGACGAGGGCATCGACGCCGACGTGTTCGGCGAGTCCGAATAGAAGGGAAATCCAAAGGGTCACGCCGGATCACGGCCTACAATGGCTAGGCAATGCCGTCGATTCTCGATCTGCCGATGTTTCAGCGTAATCCCTCCGCCCAACTGCGTTGGGAGGTCATGCAGCGCGACCGGCACACCTGCCGGTACTGCCCGGCTCCTGCCACGGAACTGGATCACGTCATGCCCTGGAGTCGCGGTGGCCTGACCACGGCTGACAATCTCGTCGCCGCCTGCTCGCCCTGCAACAAGAGCAAGGGAGACAAGACGCCGGAAGAGTGGCGACGGGCACAAGCGTTGAGACGCCTCTTGGCTGGGCGGACCACTCGGCGGGGTCGGATCAAGGCCAACATTTCTGCTCCGCGGCGGGTACCGCCCGCCCCTTACGGCTATCTAGCTGACCTTCTGAAGCGGTAAGCCATCCTGGCGGGTCGACCTCGCCTGAAAGCAACGTATCCGTGAGATCGCCTGCCCTGCGATCCCACATGGCTAGCCGGGACCCTGCAAGTTCGCCAATCTCTCCTAGCAGTCGGAAAAGCCAACGGGCCGTGCCGCACCCCCCCAATCCCGATGCGATGAACGCCCCGATATAAGTCCGGGTCTAAACGACCACCGTGACCCAACCCGCCCATCCATAACCACTTCAAGAGGGGTGGCAGACGGGATTCGAACCCGCGACCGCCGGCACCACAAGCCGGAGCTCTACCAACTGAGCTACTGCCACCTCGCTGCGGGGGATTCTAGGCGACGGCGGCGACTTCGCCGGGCTCGGCGCCGGGGGCCTGGGCGGTTGGCTGCGCCGGGCCGCGGGAGAAGGTGATCTCGTCGTCGACCGGGCCGTGCTTGAAGAGGCGGAGGTCGCGGGCGTAGTTCTGGTGCAGGCGCCAGGGGTGGGTCTCGCCCTGCATCGGGAGCTGGTCTAGGGCGCGGAGGACATAGCCGGATTTGAGGTCGATGAAGGGTTCGCGGGCCGTGGCGGGGCCGGGCTCGCGGGGGGTCGCGACCTTGTAGCCGCGCGCGTCCATGTGGTTGAGGAGGCGGCAGACGAACTGGGAGACGAGGTCGCACTTGAGGGTGAAGGAGGCGTTGGTGTAGCCGAGGGCGATCGCCAGGTTCGGCACGCCGCCGAACATCGCGCCCTTGTAGCCGACGAGGTCCCTGAACTTCTTGCGCTCGCCGTCGACCTTGATCTCGACCCCGCCGAGGACGAGGAGGTTGAGCCCGGTGGCGGTGACGATGATGTCGGCCTCCAGCTCGCGCCCGGAGGTCAGCTTCAGGCCCTTCTCGGTGAAGGTCTCGATCGTGTCGGTGACGACGTCGGCGCGGCCGGAGCGCAGCGCCGCGAAGAGGTCGCCGCCGGGCACCAGGCAGACGCGCTCGTCCCAGGGGTTGTAGCGCGGTTCGAAATCGCGGTCGACGTCGTAGCCCGCCGGCAGCTGCCGCTCCACCCCGCGCCGGATCAGCTTCCGCGTGAAGCGCGGCGCCCGGCGGGAGAGCTGGTAGAAGGCCATCTGGGTGAGGACGTTCTTCCAGCGGACGATCGAGTAGACGGCCTTGCTCGGCAGCACTTTGCGCAGGCCCTTGGCGACCGGGTCCTGGCCGGGCAGGGTGACGACGTAGCCAGGCGAGCGCTGCAGCATGGTGATGTGCTCGACCTCCGGCGCCATCGCCGGGATCAGCGTCACCGCGGTCGCGCCGCTGCCGATCACGACGACGCGCTTGCCGCTGTAATCGAGGTCCTCGGGCCAGTGCTGGGGGTGGACGATCTGCCCCTCGAAGCGCTCGCTGCCGGGGAACTCGGGCGTGAATCCCTCGTCGTAGCGGTAGTAGCCGGTGCAGCCGTAGAAGAAGTCGCAGGTCAGCTCGACCGTCTCCCCCTCGTGCTCGACGCGCACCGTCCACAGCGCCTCCTCGTTCGACCACTCGGCGGAGATGACCTTGTGGCCGAAGCGGATGTGGTCCTCGACCCGGTACTCGCGCGCCGTCTCGCGGATGTAGTCGCGGATCTTCTCGCCGGCGGCGATCGAGTCCTCGTCGTTCCAGGGCTTGAACGAGTACCCGAGGGTGAACATGTCCGAGTCCGAGCGGATGCCGGGATAGCGGAACAGGTCCCAGGTGCCGCCGATCGCCTCGCGGGACTCCAGGATCGCGTAGCTCTTGCCGGGGCAGTTGCGCTGCAGGTGGGCGCCGGCGCCGATGCCGGAGAGGCCGGCGCCGACGATCAGAACGTCGACGTGCTCGCGGTGGTCGGTCATGGGGAATCTCCTGGGCTAGCGATCGAGGCGGGCGAGGAGGTCGCTCGTCATCGGGGTTGACTTGAAGAGGCCGCGCTTGGCGCCGGCGCGCATCCGTCGCCGCACCGCTCCCTCGACCAGGCCTTTGGGAAGCAGGCCGATCAGCCGGTAGGAGACGGCGCCGCTGCGGGTCGTGGCAAGGTCGCGGGCCGGTTTGCCGTAGATGGCGCGGACGATCGTGCCGACCGCGGCGCTGAGCGGCTCCGGCGGCACCATCCCCTCCAGGCCGATGCCGGCGCTCTGGCTGGCGTCGTGGATCGGAGTGCGGATGTAGCCGGGGTAGACGGTCGTGACTGTGACCTCGTCGCCGACCTCCGCCCGCAGCTGCTCGGAGTAGCCGACGACGCCACGCTTGCTGGCGCCGTAGGCGGTGGCGAAGGGGACGGCGACGTGGGCGAGGCCGGAGGCGATGTTGACGATGCGCCCGTGCGAGGTACGCAGCGCCGGCAGCGCCGCGGCGGTCGTCCGCCAGGTGCCGAGCAGGTTGACGTCGAGGACGCGCAGCGCGTCGGGGCCGGGGCGCTCGGCGGCGCTCTGCGGCAGACCGATTCCGGCGCAGTTGACGAGGACGTCCAGGCCCCCCAGCTGCTTCACCGCGGTGGCGACGGCGGCGTCGACCGAGGCCTGGTCGCAGACGTCGCAGCCGACCACGCCGCCATCGCCGGCCTTGAGATCGAGGCCGACGACCTCGGCGCCGCGCTGGCGCAGGGCCGTTGCGGTCGCCTCGCCGATGCCGCTGGCGGCGCCGGTGATGATCACGCGCTTGCTCACGGCGGCAACTCTATCAACACTGTGTCGAGAGTGTCAACGACTTGTCGAAACTGTCGACGCAATGTAAGGTGATTGCGATGGAGGCAGCCTCCAAAGCTCGCTTGACTCCCAACGGCCGCGGCCGGCGCGCCACCCGCGCCAGCGGCGACGACCGCGAGCGGGCGATCCTGGAGACCGCTGAAAAGCTGCTGGAGGAGCGGCCGCTGAGCGAGATCTCGGTCGACGACCTCGCCAAGGGCGCCGGCATCTCCCGCCCCACCTTCTACTTCTACTTCCCCTCCAAGGACGCGGTGGTGCTGACGATCATCGACCGCCTCGTCGCCGCCGCGGCGGGCAGCCGCGAAGAAGCGCTCGCGACCCTGGCGCAGGGCGACCCGCGCGCCGGGCTGCGCAAAGCGCTCGAGGACCTTTACGGCGCCTTCCGCTCCCGCCGCGCGGTGGCGCTGGCGGCGGCCGAACTGCGGACCACCAACTCCGAAGCGCGCGACCTCTGGTCGCAGGTGATGGAGGGCTGGGTCGTCGACGCCACCGCCGTGATCGAGGCTGAGCGCGCCCGCGGCGCCGCCCCGCCGGGACCGCCGGCGCGCGAGGTGGCGACCGCTCTGGTGCAGATGAACGAGCGGGTCCAGTACGCGACCTTCGCCGGCGAGGCCCCCTCGCTGCAGGACGACCGCGTGCTCGACGTGCTCGTCGACATCTGGCTGCGCGCGATCTATGGCACCCCGCAGCCTGGTTAACCGCCACTCCCCGGGGTAGCCGCCAGCTACAGCGCCGGCCCGGATCTCAGCGGCTTTTCACCGGACTCGCTCCGGTTCCCGCTGGGTTCGACGACCAACCGCTTCGGCGGAGAGGCGTCCGGGCCGGCGCTCATCGATCGGGAGTCGAGCCTCAGCCGCGAAGGGCTGGGGCGATCTCCCGGCCCATCAGCGCGACCGCATCGAGGTCGCGGTGGAGCAGGTGCTGTCCCATGATCCGGGTCAGCCCCGCCTCCTGCAGCTCGCGCAGCTGCTCGACCGCCTCCTCGACGGTGCCGAGGATCGTGCTCTCGCGCAGGCCGGCGACGAACGCCTCGCCGTCGCCGTCCTCGCCTTTCCAGCGCGAGAGGCGCGAGGCGCGGTCGAGCAGGTCCTCGCGGTCGGCGCCGACCAGCCAGCCGGTCATCATCGAGAGCGGCAGCGTCGCCGGGTCCCGCTCCTCCTTTTCGCAGGCCTCGTCGAGGCGGCGGCGCAGGTCGGCGACCTCCTCGGCGGTCGACATCACCGTGTTGTACTCGGTCGCCCAGCGGGCGCCCATCCGCGGCGTCCGCGGCCCGCCTTTGGCGCCGAGGATCAGCGGCAGCGGCCGCTGCACCGGCTTCGGCTGCGCGTCGAGCTCGCGGGCGGAGAAGTGCTTGCCGTCGAAGGAGAACGGGCCCTCGCCCCAGTGGCCGCGGACGATCTGCATCTGCTCTTCGAGCGCCTCCATCCGCGGACCGATCGGCGGCAGCTCGAAGCCGTAGAGCTCGTGCTCGCGCTCCCACCAGCCAGCGCCGATCCCGACTTCGACCCGGCCGCCGGAGACGTGGTCGGCGCTAACCGCCAGCTTCGCCAGCACCGCGGGATGGCGAAAGGTCGCCGGCGAGACCATCGTCCCCAGCCGCAGCTTCTCGGTCACCGCGCCGAGCGCGGCGATCGTCCCCCAGGCGTCGAGCGCGCCGCGCTCGCGGCGGTCATCGACCGAGAGGTAGTGGTCGGAGCGGAACAGCGTCCCGACGCCGTGCTCTTCGCAGGCGGCGGCGAGGGCGCGCCAGTCCTCCCAGGTCACGTCCTCTTGGCCCTCGACCATCAGGCAGATCTCCATCGCCCCTCCCCTACCCGGCGGCGACAATTTCAGCGAAGGCGGCGAAGCCGGGCGCGGTGCGCTCAACCAGCGCCGCCTCCAGCGCCGCGGCGCGCTCCGGCAACTCGTGCGTTCCTCGCTCGCCGAGCGCCGCCACCGCCTCGGCGACCATCGCCGGCACCGCCAGCCAGGCCTCGACCAGGGCGAAGTCGGCCTCGGGATGGAAGAGGACGCCCCAGGCGTTGCCGGCGCGGAAGGCCTGGCAGGCGGTGAGCTCGGAGGAGGCGAGCTGTTCGGCGCCGTCGGGCAGGTCGAAGACGTCGCCGTGCCAGTGGAGGACCTCGGCGCCGGGCGCGAGCCCGCCGAGCAGCGGGTCGTCGGGCGCGGTCACCTTGACCGGGGCGAAGCCCACCTCCACCCTGCGCCCCGCCCGCACCTCGGCGCCGAGCGCCCGCGCCAGCAGCTGGGCGCCGAGGCAGACGCCGAGCACCGGCATCCCGCGCTGCACCGCCTCCGCCAGCCACTCGCGCTCGGCGGCGAGCGCCGAGTGGCGCTCGACTTCGTCGACGTTCATCGGCCCGCCCATGAAAACGGCGCCGGCGACCTCGTCGTGCGCCGGCAGCGGCTGGCCGGCGAGCGGTTTCGCCGTCCGCACCCGCAGCGCCCCGCAGGCGTCAAGGATCCGGTGCGGCCCCTCCCAGGGCACGTGCTGAACCGCCAGCAGGGTCGGACGCTCGTCCAGGCTCATCGAGGCGTCAGGCTAGCCTGCGCGATGAGGTGAAGAGCCCCCTAGGAACCAGGCGCGGCAGAGGTTATGCACCTATAAGGTGGAAAAGCTCTGCCGCGATCGCTTTAGCCGTCTTGGTTGCGGCTCTCGCTGCGGTCTTGATCGCTCCCTCCGCTGGCGCGGTCGGGCCCTATCCCGACCTCGCTCCCTGCCAGGTCTTCCCCGATCCGCCGGCGTCTCTGTCGCCGCGGGCGCCTTCGCTTCCGACCGAGGCCGCCTGGAACCAGGACATCTCCAGGGCGCCACGGGACCCGCGCTCGGGGGCCTACATCGCCTACATCAACGCGCACGGCGGCGACGCTCTCCATCCCGACTTCGGCTCGCCGCGCGCCTACGGGTTCCCCTACGCCGTCGTCGGCGCCGGGCAGCGCAAGCTGCCGGTCCACTACACCGCCTACGGCGACGAGAGCGACCCGGGGCCGTTCCCGGTCCCGGCCGGCGCCCCGGTCGAGGGCGGCAACCGCAGCGACGGCGACCGCCATGTGCTCGTCGTCGATCGAGCCGCCTGCAAGCTCTACGAGCTCTACCGCGCCTTCTACGTCGCCAAGCCGCGGCCGCACTGGAACGCCGACTCGGGCACCGCCTGGGATCTGCGCTCGGCCGCCCGCCGCCCCGACGGCTGGACCTCGGCCGACGCCGCCGGGCTGCCGATCTTCCCCGGCCTGGTCCGCTACGACGAGGTCGCCTCCGGCCATCTCGACCACGCGATCCGGGTCACCGTCGAGAGCACCCGCAACGCCTGGGTCCACCCCGCCTCCCACTGCGCCGGCGACACCTCGGACCCGAGCGCGCCGCCGATGGGGCTGCGCCTGCGGCTCAAAGCCGGCTACCCCCTCGGCCGCTTCAGCGGCGCCGCGCGGACGATCGCGGTGGCGATGAAGCACTACGGCCTGATCGTCGCCGACAACGGCTCCAACTGGTTCTTCTCCGGCACGAGCGATCGTCGCTGGGACGACGAGGCCCTCGACCAGCTGAAGCGCATCCCCGGCCGCGCCTTCGAGGCGGTGAAAAGCGCTGCAGCCATCCGTCCATGCTGATTTCCCTGCAATGGATCGGGTACCCGAACCATTGAAGCCAGTCATGGGATCGCAAAGAGGGAACAAGCTCCGAGGAGAGAGGAACGATGGCCGAGACGAAAGCCAAAGCGAAAAAACGATCGACGTCGAAACCGAAATCGACGTCGAAATCGTCGAAACCGAAAGCGTCGAAAGCTAAAACCAAAGCCAAAGCCAAACCGAAAGCGGCGAGCAGCAAAGCGCGCAGCTCCAGCAACGGCGCGTCGAGCGGCAAATCGCGTTCGAACGGCGGCTCGGGCAAACACTCGAACGTCGAGGCCGTGAAACACGCGGTCGAGGACGTCGGCGGCAAAGCCAAAAGTGCCGGCAAAAACGCGGGTAAAACCGTAGGCAAAGCCGCCAGCAAAGCCAAAGTGCCGCTGGTCGCCGGGGGGGCTGCCCTGGCTGGCGCCGCCGGGGGGATGGCGCTTGCCGCCTCCAAAAAAGGCCGCAAAAACAGCCTCGGCGGCATCGGCAAGGCGGTAGCGCGCCGGCCGAAGATCAAGGTCGACTCCAAGGACCTCGCCAAGGCGGCCAAGGGAGTCGGGAACTTCAGCGCGCAGGTCAGCGAGATCGCAGGGGGCGTCGAGACCGCCGCTGGGGGCAGGAACGGCAAGCACCGCTCGCCGATCGAGGTCGTTCTACAGGGACTCACCGCGAGGCGCTAGCGCCAGGGCTGGCCCTGAGGACATGGCAGCGGCCGCGCGCACGGGACGCGCGGCCGCCAGCCGAAACTCCTACTCGTCCGGTCCGTCCTTCTCGTCAGCGTCGTCGGCCGGGTGGACGATCCGCTGCGCCACCGACCAGTCCACCTTGACGTCGCGGTAGACGACGCCGGCCTCCGGCTCCTCCGGGATGTTCTCCCGCTCGACCCTTGCGTCGGTCTCGTGGCCGGGCTCGCCGTAGTAGGTGACCTTCCGCTTTTTCGGCACCTGCTCGAACTTGACCTCCTTCGCCTTCACCGAGGTGAAGAGGTCGAGGTCGGGACGGCGGCCGCTCATGCAGCTGCCGCCTTCTCGACGTCGTGGACGGTGATCCGGCCTTCGGCGCCGGTCCCTTCGATGCCGTCGATGTCGACCGCGTGCTCCTCGGCCTTGCGCAGCGCCGCCTCGGTGGCGTTGTGCTTGGCGGCCCTGCGCTGGCGCCGTTTCTCGCCCAGCTCCAGCGCCTTGTGGGTCGCGGCCAGGCCGAGCTCTTTGGCCTCGTCGGTCGCGGCGGCGCCGATTTCCTTGGCGACGAGCTTGGCGATCTGTTTGGCGAGGCCACCTGAACCTCCCTGGGCGCCTTCGCCACCGCCGTTGCCTCCGTTCCCACCGCCGTTGCCACCTCCGGAGCCAAGGCCAGCCAGGCCACCGAGTGCTCCCGCGCCCTGGCCGAGCCCGCCGACGGCCTGCCCGGCGCCTTCGCCGAGGCCACCGACCGCCTGGTTGGCGCCTTCGCCGACCTCGCCGACCGCCTGGCCGGCTCCGCCGCCGATGTCTTCCACCGCACCGCCGGCTCCTTCGCCGACGTCTTCGACCGCACCGCCGGCCCCTTCGCCGATCTCCCCGATGGCTTTGTTCGCCCCTTCGCCGACTTCGCCGACGGCCTTGCCAGCGCCTTCGGTAACCGGTTCGAGCGAGTGGGCGATGGTCTGCAGCACGTCCGGGTTGCGATCGAGCGTGGTCAGGACCCGGTCGATGATCGCGGTCACGTGGTCGAGCCGCGCCCGCATCAGCGCCTGCGCTTCGACGCCTTTGATGTTCAGCTTCACTTTGCCGAGCTCGACGTGGACGCCGACGCTGAGCTTGACGAGGTCCAGCACCTCGGCATGTAGCGAGACCCGGGCCTCGAGGTCGTCGAGCTCGAAGTCGATCTCGTCGACCTTGACCACCGGAACGTCGACGACGACGTCGGGCTCGTCGGTGTCGCTGATTTCGCCCGGGTCGATGATCGTGTAGTCCTCGTACATGCGCTCCGGCACGGTCTTCTCGTCGCCCTGGTTGCGGATCTTGCTTTTCCGCTCGCCGCCGCCGGAGCTCTGCTTCTGCTGAATCGGGCTTTTGTTGCGCCCGCTGCCCGCGGTGCTCTGGCGGGCCGATTTGCGTTTTCTCCCTGAGGCAGTTTTCGACTGCGACCGTTTGCGGTCGGTTTTCGTCTGCTGAGCCATCCCACACCTCTCCTCGCTTACGCGGTTCCCTTAAGGAAACTTTTCCCGTTGCCGGGAGTCGCAAACGCCCACGGCAAGCGGATTTAGGAACGGCGGCGGCCGCCGGAGACGAGGCGCCAGGCGCCGCCGACCAGGTAGATGACGGCGAAGGAGATCGCCAGCCCGATCGCGCCGAGAACTAGGAGGAAGAGGACGAAGGCGACGATCGCTATCGGGATCAGCAGGAGTTTCACGGGCGCGTAGTCTTGCAACGGGAATGGGTCCGACGGCAGCAGTCCTCCAGGTGGCAATCGCGCTGGTCGGCGTCAGCGGCGGCAACCAGGCGGCGAGCACGCTGAGCGACGGCCTGGCGATGGTCGAAGCGCGGCACCGGATCGAAGCGGCGGCGGCGGCCGCGCCGCGGCCGGCGGCGCGGCAGGCGAAGCTGCCGACGCCGGAGGAAATCGCCGCCGACCCGACCGTGCTGCCGCCCGCCTCGGCCGGGAGCAACGGCACCCACGTGCCCCATTCCTCCGGGCTCAGCCGGGAAGAGATCTTCGCCCACCGCCGCGGCGGCGATCCGAACTCGACCGCGATCCTCCTCACCGGCGTCGCCCTGGCGCCGCCCGACGCGCCCGAACAGGTGCAGGGCGCGATCAACGCCGCCAACACGATCGTCGGCCGCCCCTACGTCTGGGGCGGCGGCCACGCTTCCTTCTACAGCAACTCCTACGACTGCTCCGGCGCCGTCAGCTTCGCCCTCTTCGGCGGCGGCCTGATCCCGCAGCCGCTCACCTCCGGCGACCTGATGCGCTGGGGAGCCCCCGGGCGCGGCAGGTGGATCACCGTCTACGCCAACTCGGGCCACACCTTCGTCGAAATCGCCGGCCTGCGCTTCGACACCGTCGGCGCCGAACAGGGGACCGGCCCGCGCTGGCACCTGGCGACGGTCTCGACCGCCGGCTATGTCGCCCGGCACCCGCCCGGGCTCTAGCGGCGACCGATACGAAAAGGCCGGCCCCGCATGCGAGGCCGGCCGCTGACTGGTGGCTAGTTGCCCTTTGCGATCGACTCGAGGGGCATCACGCGCTCGGTGCGGAGATCCATCCGTCTTCACCTCCTCCCCGGCTCTGACTTGTCTCAGTTGGTGGGACCGAGATTTTGATGAAGCCGGTTCCACCATTGAGGTTATTTTCAGCAATGGCAGGCTTCTTTTTACACGATGTCCAGTGATCCGGTTAGGATCAAAGCCTCGCCAGTAATCAGCCCCCAATAAGGAAAGAGCGATGTCGACCAAATCTCAGCGCCGTAAAGCCACCGAAACCCGGATCAAGGCGATGAGCCACCCGCTGCGGGCCTCGATTCTTCGCATCCTCACCGAGCGCACGGCGAGCCCAGCCGAAATGGCGCGGGAGCTCGACGAGGACCTATCGAACGTCAGCTACCACACCAAACAGCTGGTCGAGCTGGAGTGCGCAGAGCTGGTCAGCACCCGACCGGTGCGCGGAGCGCTGGAGCACTTCTACCGCGCCACCGAGCGGCACCTGATCGACACCGAGGAGTGGGATGAGCTCGACCCGCTGGTAGCCGAGGGGCTCCTCTCCGAAATCACGCAGAAGATGCTCGACGACTTCGTCGCCTCGGCGAAGGCGCGGCTGATCGGCGGCGACAAGGACTTTCACCTGACCCGGACGTTGCACGTGCTCGACGCGGAGGGGCTGCAGGAAGCGCTCGAGGCCCACGAAAAGGCGCGTCTGGAGCTCGTCGAGATCGAGTCGCGCAGCGCCGCCCGGATGGTCAAATCAGGCGAGGCGGGCACCAACGTCTCCAGCAGTCAGGCTCTCTTCAAGATGCCCGACCCGAAACGGCGTTAGCCGAGTCTCATCCGGCGGGGAGCGGGAAGCGCATCCGCACCTCGGTTCCCTCCCCTTCCTGCACGATCCGCAGGTCCGCCGCGAGGCGGGCGATGATCGACAGGCCGAGCCCGAGGCCGTCCGCCGACCCCTTGCCGAAGCCCTCGCCACGGTCCCGAACCCGGACTTCGAGCCAGTCCCCCTTTCGCGTCGCACAGAGGTCGAGCACCGAGTCGGCGCCGCTGACCTTCGCGTACTTGACCGCGTTGGTGACCGCCTCGGAGACCGCGAGGGCGACGTCGGCGACCAGGTCGCGGCCGGCGCCCTGAGCGGCGGCGAAGCTCGAGGTCCGGCGCCGTAACGCCGGCACCGAGGCCGGCTCCGCCGGCAGCGTCAGCTTCAGGACCTCCCTATCGCGCTCGGCCGGCATCTCTTTCTCTTCTCGGCATACCCGCGACGCGGTGTAGCGATGCAACCAAACTGACTTCCCGATTCGGTCGGATAGGACCAACGGCTCAAAACTTAAGAGAGCTGGACAGATTGTCGATGAGGCTGCAATCCGGAGCGTTATCAGCGCTCGCATTTGAACGAAAGAGAATCCCATGCACCACCTCACCAGCAAACGGTCGTTGATCGCGATCAGCTGTATCGGCGCTCTGGCCATCGCCGCCGCCGCGTACGCCTACTTCACCAGCACCGGCTCGGGAACGGCAACCGCCAAAGTCGGGACCAGCTCGGCGGTCACCCTGAAAGGGACCGTCGCCGGCAACCTCTACCCGGGTGCCTCCTCGCAGGTCTCATTCACCGTGGACAACCCCTCGAGCGGCGCCCAGCGGGTCGGCACCATCAGCCTGACCGGAATCACCGTCGACGCCGGCCACTCGACCTGCAGCGTGGTCATCACCGGCGGCAACCCAGACTTCACGATGCCCGCCGTCGCGGTCAACGCCACCTTCCCGTCCGGCAACGGGCAGGCGGTAACGCCGAAAGGCACGCTGACCATGAACGACACCGGCCTCAACCAGAACGCCTGCCAGGGAGCCGAACTGACGCTCGCGCTCTCCAGCAACTAGCGGCCCAAACCAGTCAAGTCGAGGATGCATGGGCATCGGCACATAGGGCCCAACCGAGCGACCAGGGCGATGATCGCCCTGGTCGCCGCGGTTGCCTGCCTCGGCAGCGTCGCCTACGCCGCGACGCGGCCGGAGCCGGCGGCGAAGAAGGGCGGCAAGGGCCGCCCCCCTCGCGGCCAGGCGGACGGGCCGCCGCGCCCCCGCTTGATCGAAGTCCCGCCGAGCAACGGGCTCGCGACCGAAGTCCAGTTTCGGTTCCATGTCGCGCCGCAGCAGCAACGACCCACCGCAGGGCGACCCGGCACCGCACCACCGGCCCCGGCGAAGCCGTGGCGTCGGTTCGAATGCCGCTTCGAAGGCGGCGACTGGAGCGAGTGCTCCTCCCCGCGCCGCTTCGCCGGCCTCGCACCCGGTGAACACGCCTTCGCCGTCCGAGCGCTGAACCGCCGCGGCGTCAGCGGCCCGGCCGCGCACTACAGCTGGGCGCAGCTCGAGCCGAAGGGGTTCACGATCGACGCCGACACGAGCTCGCTGGCAGAACTGATGCCGGGCGCACCGGCCCAGGAGCTGCCGCTGCGGATCGGCAACCCCAACCCGGAGCCGATCGAAGTCACCTCGCTCACCGTCGCCGTCGCCGACCTCCCCGGTTGCCCCGGGGACCCGAACTTCGCCGTCACGCCGGCGGGCCTGAGCGCCGCCTCGCCCCTCTTCGTCCCCGCCAACGGCACGGCGGAGCTGCCGAGCGCCTCCGTCGGCGCCCCGACCCTGGCGCTGCGCGAACTGGCGAGCGACCAGAATGCCTGCCAGGGCGCCACCGTCCAGCTCCACTTCAGCGGTGAGGCTCGGGGGTGAGACGGCCGGCGAACAGGCGCGTGCGCCTTGGCGGTGTCGCCGGCTTCCTCCTCAGCGCGCTCGCGATCGCCGTGGCGGGCACTGCGATCGCCTATTTCTCCGGCAACGGCACCGGCAACGCCGCGGCCGCCGTCTCGAAACTGACGGCGCCGACGATCACCGTTGCCACCCCGGCGGCGGGCGGGGCCGTCAGCCTCACCTGGAGCGCGATGACGCCTCCGGGTGAAGGGACCGTGACCTACTACGTCATCCGCGACGGCGGCGAACCGGCCGGGAACTGTCCCGGTAAAGCGGCCCCGACGGCGGTCACCAGCTGCACCGACGGCGCCGTCCCGATCGGCGAACACACCTACGAAGTGACCGCGATCTGGCGCACGTGGGAAGTGACCAGCGCCGCCAAAACGGCGAAAATCACCGTCGGCGCGGTGACCACGTTCACCGTCGCGGCAAGCGCGACGAGCATCGTCGCCGGCGGCTCCAGCAACCTGACGATCACCGCCAAGGACGAAAAAGGCAACACGGTCACCACCTACACCGGCTCCCACTCCCTCGTCTTCTCCGGCGCCAACGCCGCGCCGAGCGGGACCAAACCGACCGTCGCCAACAGCTCCGGGACCGCGACCAACTTCGGGACCGCGACCGCGATCACCTTCACCAACGGCGTCGCCACCGTCTCCACCACCAAGAACGGGGTGGTCAAGCTCTACGGGGTGGAAACCGCCAACATCGTCGCCACCGAGGGATCGGTCACGACCCCGAGCCCGGCGGCGATCTCCGTGAGCCCCGCGGCGGCGGCCAAATTCTCCCTCGCCGCCGCCTCGGCGACCCCGACCGTCGCGACGGTCGACGAACTGACGACGACCGCGCAGGACACCTACGGCAACACCGCCACCTCCTACACCGGCGCCCACAACCTCGTCTTCTCCGGCGCCTCGGCCAGCCCCAGCGGCGCCACCCCGACCGTCAGCGACTCGACCGGCGCCGACGTCGCCTTCGGCGGCGCCACCGCGCTCCAGTTCACCGCGGGAGTCGCCAAAGCAAGCGCGACCAGCAACGGTGGGATGAAGCTCTACAAGTCGGGCTCCACCAGCGTCAAAGCAACCGAGGAAGCGCTGACCACGCCAACCGCGGTAACCGTGACCGTCGTCGCGAGCACGGCGACCAAGCTCGTCCTCTCCTCCTCGACCCCGACGCCGGTGGCGGCGACCGGGTTCAACCTCACCACCACCGCGCAGGACGTCTACGGCAACACCGCGACCGGCTACACCGGCTCGAAGAACGTCACCTTCGCCGGCGCCACCGCCAGCCCCAGCGGCGCCCTGCCGACGGTCGTCAACGCGGCCGGCACCGCGATCAACTTCGGCGCCGCGACGGCGCTCACCTTCACCAACGGCGTCGCCACCCCCGCCTCCTCCAAAAACGGGTTCACGAAACTGAACAAGGCCGAGACGGCCAGCGTCACCGCCAGCGACGGCACCATCTCGACCGCCGCCGCGCTCGCCCTCACGGTCTCGGCCGGCGCCGCCAATCGCGTCGCCTTCTCAGGACTCACGGCGAGCCCGGGATCGGTCAGCTCCACCTGCTTCTTCACCTGCACCGTGACCTCGCTGACCAATGCCGGCACGGTCAAAGCCAAGGTCTCCATTACCGACAGCGTCGGCAACCTGGTCTCCAACCTGGCCGGCAAAACGGTCACCGTCACCGCCACCGCGGGCAGCACCGTGACCGGCTCGCCGATCGCGATTCCGGAAACCGGCTCCGCGCTCTCAACCGCCGAATTCACCTACAAACCGCCGGCCAGCGGCAACTTCACCCACACCATCACCGCCGCCTCGACCGGCTACACCAGCGCCACCGTGTCCGTCGGCAAATAGAAGAACCGGCGGCTACTTGAAGCGGAAGCTGGTCAGGTCCTGATTGAAGGTCGGGTTGTAGATCACCTGGTCGAGGTCGATCGCCGAGGAGACGAAGGTCGGGATCGTGCCGGTCCCGTAGGGCGCCCAGGGTGCCTGTTCCATGAACTCGCGGTCGAGGTCGGCGTATTCGGCTTCGACCCCGGCGTCGAGCGGCTGTTCGGCGAGGCTGGCGATCTTCGCGCTCAGCTGCGGGTCGGCGATCCGCGAGAGGTTCGAGGTGTTGGTCGGGAAGATGCTTTCTTCGGAGAGCAGCGGCTGGAAGAAGTCGTTGGGGTGCGGGTAGTCCTGGAACCAGCTCGCCCAGCCGGTGTCGAGGTTGGGGGTCGAGGCGTTGCCGACGATCGTGAAGTAGTTGTCGGCGTTGATCACCTGCAGCTTCACATCGAAGCCGATGTCTTCGAGCACCGCTGCGTAGTAGGTGCCGGCTTCTTCCTGGGTCGGTTCGTTGTCGGTCCAGACGGTGATCTGGCGGTCGGCGGGGTCGGCCGCGGCGATCATCGCCTTCGCCTTTTCGACGTCGTAGGGGTAGAGCTCGTAGCGCTCGTACCCGGGCATCCCCGGCGGCAGGATCTGCTGGGTGCCGACCAGCTGGCCGGCGTAGATCCGTTCCAGCGCCCGCGGATCGACGGCGTAGTTGACCGCCTGGCGCACCTTGAGGTCGTCGAACGGCGGCGCGGTCACATTCATCCAGAAGAAGTAGGTGCTCTCGGTCTCCTCCTCGCGAAACTGGGTCCCCTCGTACTTTTCCTTCACCGCCGCGTACTGGTCCGGCGGCGGCGGGTTCTCCATCCAGTCGTAGGTCCCGCTTTCGATGTCGCTCACCTGCGTCGCCGGGTTGCGCAGCACCGTCACCTCGATCCGGTCGACGTGGCCGCTGGGGATCTCCGGCATCCGCTCGCCGTTGGCCTTCTCCCAGAACGGGTTGCGCGCGTAGGACCAGCCCTTGCCCGGCTTGGAGGAGACGATCTTGTAGGGGCCGGTGGCGGGTGGTGGGTCGCTCGTCAGGTCCTGGTCGGGCGTGTCGGCGGGAAGCGGCGCCGCGAACGGCAGCGCCAGCTCCTGCAGAAAGGTGCCGCGCGGGCGCGCCAGGTGGATCGTGATCTCCCCCGTCGCGTCGTCGGTGACGATGCCCGGGATGCCGCCCTTCTTGCTCTTCGCAAAATCGGCCGCGCCGACGATGTCGGTGTAGAAGGGCGAGCCGCTGGAGTTGAGCAGGAAGACCCGTTCCATCGCCCGCCTGAAGTCCGAGGCCTTGACCGGCGACCCGTCCGAGTAGCGCAACCCGTCCCGCAGCCGCAGCTCGTAGGTCTTGCCGTCGGCGCTGATCTTCGGCAGCGCGCGGGCCAGGCCGGGGATCACCACGCTGCCTTCTTTTCCGGAGGCGTGCTTGTAGGTGAGCAGCGGAATGTAGGTGTCGTAGATCGCCGTCCACCCTTCCTCGGAGTGCGAAAGCGCCGGGTCGAGGTAGTCGGGGAACGAGCCGAAGGTCGCCTTCAGGGTGCCGGAGTCCGAAGAGCCACCGCTCGATCCGCAGCCAGAAACCCCGAGCAAAATCAGAGTGACAAAGATCGCAAGCAGTTTTTGGCGCAGCCGTCGCTCCATTCGCGGCACTCTTCCAGCCGCGGCGGATATATCTGGGCGAAACGGGGCGAGTTGGACGGATTGCCTACTGGGCGAGGTACAGCTGCCAGATCTCGTCGTAGAGCTCGTGCGCTTCCCGGAACGGTCCGAGCTCGCTCTCGTCCTCCCAGCCGTAAGCGGCGAGGGCCCGCCTGACGAAGGCCGCATCGGCGCCAGCCATCTCGAGGCTGATCGCGAAGCCGGTCACGTCCCAGTGGACCGGGCCGCGGAAGACGTCCTCGAAGTCGTTCCAGACCAGCCCCCGCGGGGTGCGGAGCAGGTTGAACAACGTCGCGTCGCCGTGTAACGCCTGCGCCGGCAGCGCCGACTCAAAAACCGTCTCGCCCAGCGCGAGAAGCCTCTCGCCCAGCGCGTCGATCTCCTCCCCGCTCAGTCCGGGACCCGGCCACAGCTGCCGGCGCAGGCGCTCGATGTCGTCCCGCAGGTCGAGGAAGCCGGGCAGCTCGCCCGGGAAACTGCGGAGCTCCTCGTGAAGCCCGCGCAGGGCGCGACCGAGCGCCTCCGCTCCCTCGGCGAGGTCGGCCGTCCGCCGCTCCTCGATCAGGCTCCAGAACGTCATCCACAACCCGTCGCGCTCGTAGGGCCCTGGGTCGATCGATGGGCTCGGTGCGATCGCCATCCCGGACGGCGCCAGGAAGCCCAGCACCGCGACCTCGTGTCCCAGCCAGCGCTCCGGATCCCCGTGTAGCGCGACGGTCCCGCTCATCACCCGCGCCACCACCGGCGAGGGACGCAGATGGACCATCAGGTTGCTCCCGGAGTGGATCACCGCGGCCTGCTCGCAGGCGACCCCCTGCTCCCGCCCCACCGAGCAGGCCGCGGCGAGCGCCCTCGTGTCGACCGATTCACTCAGTGGTGCGGAACTCGATGCCGTCCAGGTTGATGTAGCTCACAGCTTCGCCATCGCTGTTGCGGACCTCGCCCGTTTCGGCCAGGACGCAGAGTCGATTGGTGACGAAGTTAACTCCCGAGTCGAACCCGGGCACCGAAAAGCACACCTGCTTGGGTGGCCTGAAGTCAGGAGGCAGACGAAATACGTCGAGCCCTTCCCCGGCGTCGACGGTCCCCTGCAGGTGGACGATTCCGAGCTGATCCTTGTAGAACCCGGCCCGGGAGGTGGAAGCGGGCAGCGAGTTGCTGGCTCCGTCCTCGAATTCGGGCTGGCCTGACTCACCCACCAGATGCACCGCTTCGAGCCCGGCCAGAGGAGCGGGAGCTCCAGCCGGGCCGGGCTCGCCAGCCGGACCAGTGGGACCTCTGCGGTTGAAGGAGATCAGGCGGGTCCCTTTCGGGCATTTGGGACGCGCGACGACGCGCATCAGGCCCTTGCCGTCGCCTTTCTTGACGACGCACCCATAGATCGTGCCGCCGCCGCCCGAACCCTTGATCGCGGCGAACGTCCAACCGCTCATCGCAAGGACGATCGCGAGTACGGAGAGCACGATCGTCGGCGAAACGCTCGATGGGCGCCAGGCCCTCAGCCGCTGCATGCGGTCAGCCTAACCCGATATGCGGCGGAGATGAAAACGACTCCTCACCCCGCCCGCCGGTAGCGGATGTGGGTGGCGAGCGGAGAATGGAGTGCCTCGACCGGCTCGAACTCGAAGGACTCGGATCCTTCGAACAGCCGCTCCCCGGACCCCAGCAGAACGGGGACCACGTCGAGCGTCAGCTCGTCGATCACCCCCGCGGCCAGCGCCTGGCGGACGGTTGAGGCGCCGCCGGCGATGTCGACGCCGCCCTCGCCGGCGGCCTCGAGCGCCTGCCCGTAGGCGGCCTCGAAGCCCTCGGTGACGAAGTGGAAGCTGGTGCCGCCCTCCATCTCGACCGGCTCGCGGGCGTGGTGAGTGAGGACGAAGACCGGCGCGTGGTAGGGCGGCTCGGAACCCCACCATCCATCCCAGTCCTCGTCCCACTCGCCGCGGATCGGCCCGAACATGTTGCGGCCCATGACGTAGGCCCCCCGAGATCGCATCAGCCACCCCTCCGCCGTAGCGTCGGCCTCGTTAGCCCGCTCGTCGCCGAGGTGCCACCGATGCACCTCCATGCCACGCTTCCCCAGCGGATCGTCCCGGCTCTGTTCCGGCCCGGCGACGAAGCCATCGAGCGAGATCGACATGTGGCAAGTGGTGTCCGGCATCGACGTCCTCCAGATGGTCGCGACTTGCAAACCTCGGCGCTTCCGGAACAGCATTGCGCACCTCCACCCATTCACACGGACCGGCTCACTGCTCAAGAGGCATCAAGCAAACCTGGAGATGCCCTTATAGCCTTCGCGGCGGTGGAGGCCCTGAATCACACGGACACTTGGACCGCAGCTGACGAGGAAGCTCTCCTCGCCCTGCCGGAGGTCGCCGAAATCCCCCAGAAGGTTGCCGGAGAGACACAGTGGTGGTACGAACAGGACAAGGGGGAGGAAAAAGGGGCGAGAGACAAGGCGTACAGGTGGGGGCAGCCCCACCCGCCATCGGATCCGAGGCATGTACACATCCCGCTGACGGAAGAACAGCGGCTCGACATCCTGCGCAAGCAGGTGAGGGAGATCCGCTCCGTGGTCGTCCCCTTCGGCGAGCCCCTGGTCTACTCGTTCGAGGACCGCCTGGCCGGCGCGGCACTGAAGCTGCCGGCCAACATGGCGCCGGTCGGCCCAAAACACCAGGTCTGCCTGCTGAGCTACGGCTTCGACCTGAGGCCCGACGAGGATGAGGTGATTACTCGCGTCAAACCGAAGCTGACCTACAGCACCCCGGCCGGCCTGACCTACTCCATGGTCCCGAACACCGAGCTGGAGGAGCGCTTTCGGGCCCAGACCAACGTCGAGCTCGGCTTCGCGGGCGAGTTCGGCGCCGGGGTGCCCCAGCTCTCGGTCGCCCCCTTCGTGCAGGTCGCCGGCCAAGCCCACGCGAAGACCGAGACGAGCCTGCTCTGGCGCTGGCGGTACCGCGTCCTCAAGGCGAAGGTGGTTGCGTATGGCACGCAGTCGGAATTCGCGGAATGGGACATTGCGAGGGACGGCCTCGTAGGCCAGCTTGAGCTGCACGTCATCCTCCGCCTGCCGCGCAAAGCGAAAAAGCTCGCGCTTGAGGTGAGCGGCAGCTATTCGGTGAAGAAGAAGCGCTTCAAGGCCTTCAAGCGCCAGCGGGATGCAGTGGTCGATCCGATCGTCGTCGCCGGCAAGCTCGTCACGGCCGAGTAACCGGGGAACCTCAGCGCCCCCGGCTGGATTCGAACCAGCGACCGTCGGATTAGAAGTTCAGCCGAAGGTGCCTAAGGGGGCGAATCTGGCCTGATAGCGCCGATCACGTCCAAGGAGTTCGGCTGAGTTCGCTGGAGTTGGGGACCAATTTCGGGACCAAATTCCCAGGCCCTTCGGCTCCCGCTTGTCGAATCGCTGAACCGACCATAGAGCCGTGCGAGCCAGAAACAGATTTGTACCGATCTATTTTCCGATCTCCGCCAAAGTGCTGTCGACCCACCAAAACGTGTCCGTGCTCCATCCAGCGCCTATGCAGGTGGTGCTGCGACAAGAGACGCCGTAGAAAGCGCTGTAGGTCGGAAAACGGAGATTCGAGGTTCCCTGGATCGACCAGCTAGATCCATTCCATTTCTCGGCCAGGGTCGAGGTCGCGCCGTGGCTGCCCCCGACCGCCGTGCAGGACGTTTCGGTAGCGCAGGAGACATCCTGCAAGATGCTCGTGGAGCTCCCGCTGGGATTGGGCGTGCTCTGCAGCGTCCAGGTCGTCACCCCGTTGAAGCGGTAGGCCAGAGGGAGCTGTTCTGTGGCGCTGTTCTTCCAGTTCCCCACCGCCGTGCAGCGGTTTGGCGTCGGCGTGCAGGAAACGTCGCGAAGGGCGGTTTCGACAGCTCCTTCGGGGTCCGTCACGGTCTGAAGGGACCATCCGCCGTTCCAGAACAGAACGAGGCTTTTGACGGTGCCGCCGCTGGTGGTGTAGCGACCAACAGCGACGCAGAAGTTCGACCACAGGCAGTCAACGCCATCGAGTTGACTCGATTTGGCCCCTGCGGGGATCGGGATCGTAGACAGGGACCAAGTCGGGCTTTTCCATCTCTCCGCAATCGCCGTTTTGACGCCGCCGATCACGGCCGACCCCACGGCCGTGCATTCTGCGGTGTTGTTGCAGCCGACTGCCGCGAATTCGCTGGAGGTCGCTTCAGCCGGGATCGGCGTCGTCTGGACGCTCCATTTGCTTTCGTTCCAGATCTCCGATAGGAGCGTCGGGGTTCCGGAGGACTGATAGTTCCCGGCTGCTAGGCACCGGGTTTCCGAGGGGCAGTCCACGCCGAACAAGCGGGTGTGGGTGGCGCCTGACTTTTTCGCAGGAGCCTGTTCAGACCACGAGCTACCGTTCCAGCGCTGGACTATCGGGATGTCTGCCCCCGAAACGGTGCTCTTGCCTACCGACGTGCAAACGCTCGTACTCGGTTCACAGCTGACGTCGTAGAGGTTGCTGTCGCTCGCTCCCGTGGGGTTCGGGGTCGAGAGGATTTCCCACGAGGCGGTGGTGAAGGTCCGGTCTTCGCCTGCGGTCGTCCCGTCGGCGTTGGTCGCCACCAGTCGGAAGTGATAGGTGGTTTCAGCTTTCAAGCCTTCGATCCCGTTCATGACTTCGACGGGGCTGACGCCGATTGATTGAGGCAATGCAGGAGATTTGGAGCCGTATTCGAGCGTCGTGCCGTATTCGAACTGGTAGGTCGTTTCCAAGCCGTTCGGATCAATCATGCCCCATAGCGTGGCGGTGTTGGCATTGATTTCGGTAGCCCCTCCGGTGACCACCGACGGTGCAGTGGCCTGCGCCCACGCCGGCCAGCTCAATAGCACCGCCCCGGTAATGGTCATCGTGCCGACTAGTGTGCGAATGCCTACGCCAACGCTAGCCATCTGATCCACCTCTATCCACCCTGCCGGGCCAGAAACGCTGGGTTGCACAGCTGGAGTCGGACCAACTTCGGGACCGACCTTGACGCCAATTTACCCTCAAGGAACAACAACCCCCGAATCCCGCCGGTTTCTCTCTACCCACTCGTTGTAGCTGTCCTTGAACTGGCCTAACCACTCTGCCGAAGCAGCCTCCCACCACTCCGTAACCTTTCCGGATGGCACCTGTACCAGTCTAGAGAATCCGCCCACTATTAGAGAGGTCGCGACACCCTCGTCTGAACCCTTGGTAAGGTCCAATGGCTCTCCATTGAACGCTGCATTAAGCAGATTCTCATATGCACCTGACGCAGCACCACCAATGACCATGCCAGTCAAGTCGCCTATTACGGCCACACCAACAACCTCCACTACCGCTGGCCCTACAATGCCTGCCATCACCGCTCCACCGACTACTGGGCCCCACTTCCTAGCGAACTTTCCAAAGGCCGAATCAGCCTCAGTAGTGGCGACTAACTCTGGGATACGTTGCGGATTATAAGTGTTGGGGCCGTCTCCCGGACACGGGGGAGGAGGGCAGTCGCAGTCGTCGGCAAAAAGACCCGTAGCGTCCGTTGCGTTGACGGGATTATCCGCCGCGTATGCATACGTCTCACCCGAGAGTCCGCCCAATGGGTCTGGAGTTAGGAACTGCGCCGTTGCCGGATCGTAGGTGCGCGCTCGCAAATAGATAAGTTGATGTTCGGTGTTCAATCGAAGCTCACCGGCAAATCCTATGCGGGTACCGTCAGTGCCCGTATGTTTCCAGACTGCTCCATTGGGACCATAGCGGTAGGTTCCTCCTACGCTCCCCGTTGAGTTCGTCACGACCCGGGTTGAACCCAACTGGTCGTGATGTAGGTAGAGAGCGGTCCCCGAGGTAATCTGCTCAAAAGGCAGTCCATCTGGGCCATAAACGTAGTAAGTCTGCCCCGTCCTGATCAGAAGTGGAAGCTCTGGCGTGGAGTCCCAGACCATCGGATACGTCGAGGCGCCCCTGGTCTCCGTCGCCATAAGACCCGTCCCATCATATTTGAAGGTACCTTCAATCCCAGCGCTGCTGGTCGAGATCAGGTGCCCAGCCTGGTCATAGGCATAAGGGCTGGCCGTCCCACCCGTGGGCGTTTCTTTGACCCGCTGGCCGAGTTTGTTGTATTCGAAAGTGGCATTGCTCGCGGTCGCGATCTGGTCGGCTTTGTCGTAGGTGTAGGTGGTCGGGGAGATCTTCGTAACGTTGTCTGCTTTGTCGTATTCGAAGAGCGTGCCATTGCTCTTCAGGAGTCGGTTGCCCGCGTCGTATTCGTAGGCCCGTTCGGCTTCTTCGGAGAAGCCCGTATCAACCGATTTGGTGATATGCCCGAGGTTGTCTCGCGTGTACGTCATCGAGGCAAGGACTTCAGCGCTCTTCTTCATCGACACGGCCGTTATCTGATCGGCCCGGTTGTATGAGTATTCGTCCACGTTCGCCGTCGTGGCCGGGAAGGTCGTCGCTTTGACCTGCGAATCGCGGTTGTAGCCGAACGTAGTTTCCTTGCCGAGCCAGTCGGTGACCTTTTCCAGGCGGCCGGCTTTGTCGAAGGCGTGTTTAACGGTTTCGCCGTTCGGATAGGTGAGTTCGGTCACCTCGTTGCCGAGGTTGTATTTGTATTTGACGAGTTCTTTCGCGCCATTCGTGACCTCGGTCAGCCGGTCGAGCTGGTCGTAGACCCGGGTGGTGGTACCCGTTCCGTCGAGGATTTCGGTGACGTTGCCGTCTTTGTCGTATTTGTAGGTGAGGTCGTGGGTGGCTTCTTCGGAGTAGTTGACTTCTTTGAGTCGGTCGGCGGCGTCGTAGCTGTAGGAGATCGTCCGGCCCAAAGCGTCTTCGGTTTTTTTGAAATTTCCCGCTGCGTCGTATTCACGTTTCGATTTGCGTTCCAGCGGGTCGATCGTTTCAGTCAGCTGCTCAAGGGCGTCGTGTTCGTATTTCGTCGTATTGGCGTTGCCGTTCGTGCGGCTTTTGACATCGCCCATGCTGTCGTAGGCAGCTTCGCTCGTCGTGCCGTTAGCCTTTTCGACTTTCGTCTGCTCGTCGTCGGCGTCGTAGGTGTATTTAGTCGTATGGCCGAGGGCGTCGGTCATCGATTCGAGGTTGCCGTTTTTGTCGTAGGCGATTTTGGTTTCATGACCGAGGGGGTCGGTGATCTTGATCGGCCGGCCCTGGGCGTCCCGTTCGGTTTTCGTTTCAAATTCAGAGGCTATGGCGCCTTCTTCATTGCCGCGCGGGCTAACCTCCGTCAGCTCTTGGCCGTCTTTGTCGTAGGTCCGAGTGGTCTTATCGCCCGCGGCATCCGTTATGGCTTTGAGGTCTCCGTAGGTGTCATATTCGAATTTGCTTTCGCGGCCGAGGGGGTCGATGGCCGATTCCAGGTCACCGTTGGCGGCGTGTTTGAAGGTCGCTTTCTGGGTCGTTTCGCCCGGCGCGGGGCGTTCGATTGCTTCGACGTTGCCTTTTGAGTCTCGTTTGTAGGTGGTCGTCTCACCCTTGGGCGTCGTTTCGGTCAGGACGTCGTGCGTGGAGTTGTAGGTCCATTTGGTTTCGTCGCTTTCGGCGTCTTTTTCCAGCGTCATGTCCCCGGCGGAGTTGTATTCGTAAGTCGTCGTGTGGCCGAGGGCGTCGGTCGCTTTGGTGAGTGCATAGGCGGTGTTGTATTCTTTGGTGATTTTCCGTTCGAGGCCCGTAATCCCTTTGGCCCTGATCACTTCCAGCGGCTCACCGGCTGGATTGAACTTCTCGAAAGTGGTCGATCCGTTGGGCTCGGTGATCGTCGTCGTCTTAAGGCCGCCGGATTCGCCGTAGGTGAATTGGGTTACCCGTGCCATCGGGTCGGTCTGTTTTTTGACCCGATGGGAAGCGTCGTATTCGGTTTTGACGACGCCCCCCCGCCCGTCGGTCATTTCGGTCAGCTGATGGGAGGCGTCGTATTTGAATTTCCAGCGAGCGGTTTCTTCCCCGGGCAGCGTCACCGAGGCGAGATTGCCCGATTCGTAGGCGTATTTGACTTTGTTGCCCATCGGGTCTTCGATGCTCGTCACATGGCCTTCGGTGTAGGCGAATTTCAGTTCCCTGGCGGCGGCGTCTTTGACCGCCAGGATCAGTCCCAAGAATTGGCTGACGATGAGGGCGTTGCCGTTGCGGTCCTTCTGTTCGGTGAGCCAGCCTTCGGAGTTGAACTTGAGCTTTTCCTGCGTCGGCAGCGTGAAGACGTAGTTTTCCCCTTCCTTGACAAGCTTGGCTTGGACCCAGGAGCCGGGGACGTAGATGCCGCTTACGAGGTTGAAGGTGGCGGTGGCGCCGTTTTCCTGAACGACGGTCACCGCGCCCGATTCTTTGTTGAATTCAAGGTGGGAGCTGTAGGGGCCAGACCAGCCGTAGCCCCAGGGACCGGCTTCTTTGGCTTCGACGGCGGACTGGGAGTTGTAGGTGCGGGTCAGGTGCAGGCCGGGGCCACGGCCGCCGAGGGCGAGATCGGTCTGTTCCTCGAACTGGTTGCCGGTGGCGCAGTTGACGGGAAAGTACGTCGCGTGGCAGTTCCGGAGATTGGGGTCGGACTTGTTCTGGCTGCCATTGGTGTCCGTTGAGGGCACAGACGTGCCAAACGAGCAGGCGAGCGCGTGAGTGGCGGCGAGGGCAGCCGGGGCGAGGAGGGCCAGGAGGCAGACGAGGAGTGCTCTGGCCCGGAGGGTCATCGGATCAACTTGTGTCGAATGGGTTTAGATCCTTGACCATTGGGGTACTATGCCATACCTTTTTTGGAATGCAAGGGTTGAGGGAAGACAAGCTGAGCTATCTCCCCCTTGCGCTGGCGGTGCCGGTGGCTGTTGTCGCCGTGATCGTGGCTACCAGCGGTGGGCCCTCAGTGGCCGAGAGCAAATCGTTCTCCTCCGTGGAAAAGAGCGCGATCAGGCGCACCGAGGCCTTGCTCGCCGGCATTCCTCAGCGTGGCGCGGCCCTGGGGGATCCTCAAGCACCGGTGACGCTGCAGCTGTTCGGCGACCTGCAGTGCGCGGAGGTGAGGCAGGTGATGCTGGGGGCGATCCCGGTCCTGATCCGTCACTGGGTCCGCGACGGCAAGCTGCGCATCGTCTACCGCTCAATACAGAGCGACACCCACGATACGGCTGAATTCCTAAGCCAGCAGATAGGGGCGCTGGCGGCGGGACCGCAGGGGAAGATGTGGACCTTCGTCGACCTCTTCTACCGAGAACAACAACCCGTATTCACCAACTACGCGGACGATGCCTTCCTCGAGAGGATCGCCGAACAGGCGGGGGTCGACTTACGGGGGTGGGCAGAAGAGCGCGAAGCCAACGGGTGGGCCCGGGAGATCGAGTCCCACGAAGCCCTGTACTGGTCCAAGGGATTCCCGGAGCGCACCACGCCTTCGTTTCTGATCGGGCCGACGGGCGGGCAAGCCCGTCCACTCCTTCACTTCGCCTTCGGAGAATCCAAGGTCTTCGACGAAGCGATCAAGGAGTTGCTGTAGAAGCCAACGCCCCCGGCTGGATTCGAACCAGCGACCGTCCGATTAGAAGTCGGGTGCTCTGTCCACTGAGCTACGGGGGCGGGTTAGGCAAGGTTAGGCGCTGATCGGGCGGCTCGCTTAGGATCGGGAGATGGCGAAAGTCGGGGTTGCAGGCAGGGAGTTCCACTACGAGCGGGCCGGGTCGGGTGAGCCGCTGCTGCTGATCCAGGGGATGAGCGGGACGCACCTGTCTTGGGGCGAGCCGTTCAAAGGTGCGATGGAGGAGGACTTCGACGTCGTCGCTTTCGACAACCGCGGGATCGGGCTCTCGGCGCCGGTCGACGGGCCGTTCACGATCGCCGAGATGGCGGCGGACACCGCCGGGCTACTGGAGGCGCTCGGCTGGGAGAGCGCGCACGTGGTCGGGATCTCGATGGGCGGGATGATCGCCCAGGAACTGGCGCTTGCCTACCCCGAGCGGCTGCGCTCGCTGACCCTCGGCTGCACCTACTGCGGCGGAACTGGCTCGATGCTGATGCCCGAGGAGAACCTGCAAAAGCTCGTCGCCGGGATGGCCTCCGGCGACCGCGACAAGGCGATCCGGGCCGGCTACGAAGTCAACCTCTCCCCCGCTTTCAGGGCCGACGAGTCCACCTACGCCGCCTTCCACGAGATGGCGACGGCGGGCGGCGCCGCGAAAGCGACGATCGAACTGCAGGCGCAGGCGATCTTCGGCCACGACACCAGCAGCCGCCTCGGCGGGATCGCCGCTCCGACGCTGATCATCCACGGCACCGAGGACGGCGTCCTCCCCTTCCCCAACGGCGAGCTGATCGCCTCGCTGATGCCGGCCGCCCGCTTCGAGGTCCTCGACGGGATCGGCCACATGTTCTGGTGGGAGCAGCCGCAGCGCTCCGCCGAGCTGATCCGCGAGCATGCGCTCCCTTCGGACCGCACCTGATCGAAGTTGCGATACGCCACCCATGAGGTGGCAAAACGCAACCTCGGCGCAGCTCCCTACTCGATCGGTTCTTCGCCCGGCACCACGGGGCGCTTTTCCGGCTTGCAGCCCGCCGGGTCGAGCTTGCCTTCGACCTTGAAGACGTAATCGGGCTGCGGCGAGGCGAGGTTGTCCTTGACCACCAGCTTCACCGCCGGGTCGCCCTTCACCCAGCCGTAGACGGGGAACTGGTACGGGTTCGGGGTGCCGGTGTTGTAAGGACCGGTGTCCTGCGTGTACTGGCTCAGCACCAGGTAGTCGTAGTCGCCGGCGTTGATCAGCCCTCGCAACTGCCGGCAGCTGGTCGGCAGTCGGTTGGCCCCATGCGGCCCGTGGACGCCGATGTATTCGACGTGGTTGGTCGCGTCGTTGCCGTAGAACCCGTACTGGCCGAAGATGATCTGGCTGGAGCCGATGATCCCGATCTTCTGGTCGTGCAGCTTCTGGGTGTAGACGTAGGCTTCCTTCGGCCCGCCTTCGCCGAGGAACGGGTCCGGGTTGACGTAGTGCTGGTCGGCGTACTGGACCTGCTGCGCGCGCCCGAGCACCACCGCCAGCAGCACCAGGACCGCCGCGCCGACCGCGACCGCCCGCCGGCTGAAGCCCCCCCGCGTCCGCGCCAGCGAGAACGCCGCCGGCGCCCAGACCAGGCACAGCGTCAGGAACACGGTGCCGACGATGTAGGAGGTGAACCACCGCGGCGTCGTCAGCACCGTGATCGCGAAAACCCCGGTGAGGAAGAGCAGGGTCTGCCAGGCGCGCCGGTCGGGCGCCCGGATCGGCCGCGCCAGCGGTAGCAGCGCCATCGCCAGGACCAGCCCCGGCACCAGGTAGCGGGTGTTGGTGAAGAACCCCGTCGGCGAGCCTTCCTGCCCGGCCGCGGTCAGCGGCGTGAAGACGTAGACGACCGCGGTCAGCAGCGAGGCGACGGCGATCACCCGGAGGATCTTGTTGCGCGATTTCCAGGCGATGTAGACGGCGGCGCTGACGGCCATGATCAGGATCAGCGGCCAGAGCGGTCCGAAAGCGTTCTCCAGCTCGGGGAAGAACCAGCGCCGGTAGATGGTCGCGTTGGTGATGTAGTCGATGACCGCGAAGCGAGGCCGCGGATCGAGCGGCATCTGGTCGGGCCGCGGCAGGTTCAGCGGCCCGAATTTGGTGATCGGGATCGGGTTGCCGCCGGTCTTGATCGCCGCCCGCAGGTACCAGTAGCCGCCGACGACGAGCATCGGCAGCCCCATCACCCAGGCGGTAGTCCAGCGCCGGCCGCGGCCGCTGAAGAGGACGACGCCGATCGCGATCGCGACGACCGGGACGAGGAAGGTGGTCTTCACCGAGGCGGCGAGCCCGGCCGCGATCCCGGCCATCACCAGCGGGCCCTTGTCGAGCAGCGGCGCGTCGCGCTCGGGCGCGTCCTGGACGGCCCCCGCCGCCGGGGCTCTTCGCTGGTGGCCGTTGATCAGGAAGGCGGCGAAGGCGAGCAGGAAGGCGAGCCCCATGATGTCGTTGCGCGCCTCGCCGGGCTGGGTTTCGATCATCACCCCCGCGTCGAGGACGATCGCCGCCGCGACCAGGGTCGCCGGCCCGACCTTGTAGGGGCGGCCGATGCACCAGGCGGCCAGCAGACCGATCGGCAGCCAGATCAGGTTCTGCAGCGGCGCCAGCCAGTCGCTCTTGAAAATGACGATCGTCGCCGCGTTGACGAGCTCGGTGCTGGCGGGGTAGAACCAGGCGGCCAGCCGCAGCGGGTCGGTGTAGTGGAGGTGGACCGTCGAGTGTTCCTGGGCGATGAACGCCGAGAAGGGCATGTGGTACCAGGTGGTGTCGCCGCCGAACATCCCGAAGTCGAGGCTCGACTGGGCCGGGAAGGTCCACTCGGCGACGGTCCAGGAGGCGACGCCGAGGGCGATCAGCAGGACGATGTCCTGCACCCGCGGGGCCGCCACCTCGCGACCCTGCCCGCCCGCTTTGGAGCGCCCGAGCCAGGCGGCGCCGAGCCCGACCGCGATGCAGAAGACGACGATCCAGCCGTAGTAGAGAAGGCTGAGGGAGCCGAGGATCTGCAGGCAGACGACGAGCAGCGCCACCGCCAGCGTCGCGTCGGCGAGCCGCGCCAGAGCGCCGCTGAATTCCGGCACGATCCAGCGCCGCAGCCAGTAGCCGCCGAGGCCGAGAGCCGCGACGATCCCGATCAGGGCGAGGCAGCCGGCGATGTAGGAGCCGAAGGAGGGTGCCACGAAGGCCAGGATGCTATTCGCCGCGCCCGGCGGGCACCGCCGCGGTCGAAAACGCCGCTACGCGGCAGGGGCGGGGATGCTGCAGGCGACGCCGGTCCCTTTCAGGCCGCAGTAGCCGTTGGGGACCTTGTGCAGGTACTGCTGGTGGTAGTCCTCGGCGTAGTAGAACTGCCCGGCGGGCTCGATCTCCGTCGTCACCGGGTCCTTGCCGGCGGCGCGTAGGGATTTGTCGTAGGCCTCGCGCGCCATCTCCGCGGTCGCCTTTTGGGCGTCGTTCGTGAAATAGATCCCGGATCGGTACTGGGTGCCGACGTCGTTGCCCTGGCGCATCCCCTGGGTAGGGTCGTGCTCCTCGAAGAAGACCTTGAGCAGGTCGGCGTAGGAGACCTTCTTCGGGTCGAAGGCGACCATCACCGCCTCGGCGTGGCCGGTCTTCGCCGTGCAGACCTCCTCGTAGGTCGGGTTCGGGGTGCTCCCGTTCTGGTAGCCGACCGCCGTCGAGTAGACGCCGTCGAGTTCCCAGAAAAGCCGCTCTGCGCCCCAGAAGCAGCCGAGTGCGAAGTAGGCGACCTCGATCCCCTCCGGGAACGGCGGCTCCAGCGGCGTCCCCAGCACGGCGTGGGTGGCGGGAACGTCGAAGGGCCGCTCGCTGCGACCGGGCAACGCTTCCTCCGCCGCGACCAGCTTCGTCTTCTCCGGGTGCATCATCGTCATCAGCTTTCCGAGTCTGTTCATCGCTCTCCTGGGACGAGGCTCTCCTGGGACGAGGTTACGCCAGCGGGACGGTCGACTCGCAAAACACCGCCGTTCAGAGCCTTATCCTGCGCCCGCCTTTTTAAAAAAATTCAAAGCGAATGGGGAACATGCGTTCAATCAAGCTGAGCTTGGCAGCGATGGCGATAGTGGCAATGGGGGCTACGACGGCCCAGGCCGCGCCGGTGACCGTGGGAAGCCCCCTGACGGGACCGTTCATTCAGGGAGAAGCGTCCGGAGGCAGCGGCACCTTCATCAACCTGTCCCTGGGCGAGCCCGGAGCGAGGGTCACCTCGCCTGTCACCGGCGCCGTGATCGGCTGGAGCGTGATCAAAGCGGCCGGCCCGTTCAGGCTGCGGGTGCTGCGGCCGGCGGGCGGAACGGCCTACACGGCAGTCGGATCGAGCAGCGTCGCCGTGGCCACCGGGCCCGGCGGGGTGGAAACCTTCTCGACCGCGGTTCCGATCCAGGCTGGCGACGCGATCGGTCTCGACATCAGCAAAGGCAACAAAATTGGCATCGCCGACGAAGACCCGGCGGACGTCGCCGCGGCTTGGTTTCCCCCGATCGCCGACGGCGCAACGGCGTCTTTCGCCGGCGCGGAAAACGAAATCGAGGTTGGCTTCAACGCGGTGGTTCAACCCGCTCCGACCCTGACCGGGATCGCTCCGACCTCAGGTTCGATCAAAGGCGGGACCGCGGTGACCATCACCGGCACCGACTTCGCCGGCGTCTCGGGCGTCAGCTTCGGTGGCGTCGCGGCGGCCTTCACGGTGGGATCCGAAGGTCAGATCACTGCGACCGCTCCGCCGGCGAAACGCGGCAAGGTCGACGTCACCGTAACCACGGTTGCCGGGACCACCGCCGCCGCCAAATTCGCCTACACGGGCTGCGTCGTACCGCAGTTGAAGGGCAAGAAGCTGAAGGCAGCCAAGAAGAAGCTGCGGAAAGCAAGCTGCACACTCGGCAAAGTGAAGCTGCGCGGCGATGCGACGACGAAAACCGGAAGGGTCGTAAAGCAGAGCCGAAAGGCGGGCAAACTGCTCGCCCCCGGGACGAAGGTGAACGTCACCCTCGGCTAGGCCCGGGTTTTAAGGGAGGGCCGACGAGGTAGCGTCTGGGAATGGCCTGCCTCGTCGTCCTCCTCGCCTTCATCTCGCCGCGGCTGGCGCTGTTCGCGATCTTCCTCTTCTCCGACCTGCTCAGCCGCGCCTTCGACAGCTGGTTCGTGCCGCTGCTCGGGTTCTTCCTGCTGCCGTGGACGACGCTCGCCTACGCCGTCATGTGGTCGGCGAGCAGCAACCAGGTCACCGGCTTCGAGTGGTTCATCGTCATCCTCGCCTTCGTCATCGACCTCGGCTCCTACGCGAACCGGGGCCGGGTGCGGCGGGACTAGCGACTTTGTTCGGCCCTGCCGAACAAAGTCGACACGCCTAGCGCTCGGTCGGGTAGGCGACCCGGATCTGGCGCTTGGAGAGGACGAGGAAGGGCACCTCGTCCACCTTGCCGTCGGCCAGCGCGGTGATCTTGACGTTGGTCAGCGGCAGGAATTCGAACTCGCCGCGGTTGAGCGAGTCCGAGAAGCGGCTCTGGTAGCCGGCCGGCGGCAGCGTCAGGTCTCCTTCGATCAGCTGACGGTCGGTTTCGAACACGGCCCGCTCGACCCGCCGCCGCTCGCGCGTTTCGGCCGGATCATCGACTTGGCTTCCGAATAGCTCGTCCATCACGCAGTCTCCGTACGTTTTCGACCGACGAGAGGGAGAACTTGACCGTCGCAGGAACTTGGTCCCGCATGCGTTCCACGAAGTTTGCCGACCGAATGACCATTATAATGGTCATATGCCCAGATCGATGACCGCGACCACTGCCAAGGCATCCTTCCTCCGCCTCCTCGACGAGGCGGCTTCCGGCGAGGAGATCGAGATCACCCGCCACGGCAAACCCGTGGCGCGGCTTGTGCCTCCTACCGGCCCGCGCTCCATGGAGGGCATGTTTCAGGGGCTCGCAAGGACGGCGGTCGACGAGGAGAAGCTCATCGACACCGAAGAGATGTGGGCCGACTCCGAGCTGGCCTGATGAGCGCTGCCCTGCTCGATACCCACGCCATCCACTGGTGGTCGGCAGAGCCGAATCGGCTCAGTCGACCGGCGCGTCAGGTGCTGAAGGCAGCCGACGAACTGCTTGTCGCCGCCGTCTCCTGGTATGAGCTCGCTTGGCTGGCAGAGCGCCGGCGCATCGTCATCGACATCCCGACCCGCTCCTGGCTGGAGGGCCTGGCGGCACAGGTGCGAACCGTCGGGGTCACTCCTGCGATCGCCGCCAGCGCGGCAGCTCTACCGTTCTCGTTTCCCCGCGACCCGACGGACAGGCTCATCTACGCCACCGCGATCGAGCATGGCGTCAAGCTGGTGACGAGGGATCAGGCGATCGCGAAGCACGACAAGCCCCACTCGCTCGTCGTCTGGTAGCCGCTACTGCGAGTGCTGGGCGGCCTTCTCGCGCGCTTCGGCCTTCTCCTCGAGCGTCATCGCACCGGGGTGGCCGTCGCCGGGCCAGGGCGAGAGCACCATCAGCAGCCGCGCGTCGGAGCGGGCGACGATCGTCCGCCGCTCGCCGGGCGCGAACTCGAGCAGGTGGCCGGCTTTGGCGTTGGCGAAGTCCGCCCCGTCCTCGGTGGTGACGTCGACCTCTCCCTCGATCACGATCACCCGCGCCCGCTCGTGCACCTCGTGCTCCTGCATCTCCTCCCCCGCCTGCAGCTGCAGGACGATCGTCCGCGCGTCGTCCGCCGAGGCGAGGATCCGCGGCTGATGCGGCTCCACCGCCACCGTTTTCAAATCCCAGCTCTGCATCTGCTCCTCCTTTGGCGTTCTCAGGACAGCTCGCGCATACCCTGTCTGACCCAATCCTTCAGTTCGTCGGACTGAACAAACGGAGCACCCTCGGCTTCGGCCCGCCCGATCACCTCGTCGGCCGAGGCGCCCTGTTTGAGGCCGGCGTAAAGGTAGACCAGGGCCGAGGACCGCGGCCCTTTGCGGCAGGTGACCAGGGTCGGCCGTGGCAGCCCCTCCAGCGCGGCGATCTGTTCCCGGGCGAGGTCCATGTCGGGCACCCGGGGCGGGTCGGAAACGACGTTCGCCGACTCCGGCACCGCTGCCTCGACACTCTCATACGCCATCCCGCCCTCCATCGAGGCGAATTCCTCGCCGCACATGTACAACCAGGATGCAGCGGCGTTCTCACGCGCGAAGGCATCAGGGTCGGAGATCAACCCCCGGTTGAAGACGAGATCGGTCGGCGCCTCGAAGTCGGCCACGGTTTCAGCCTACCCCCGCCTACGAAGGCCAAGCAAGACATGCAATCGGGGTGCCCGGATTCGAACCGGGGACCTCCGCCACCCAAAGGCGGCGCGCTACCAGGCTGCGCCACACCCCGTCTTGGGCAAGTGTAGGTTCTGGGGGCGATGGCGGAGGTGCTTCCTTTCAAGGCGCTGCACTACGACCTCGGGAAGGTCGGCTCGCTCGATGCGGTCGCGGCGCCCCCTTATGACGTGATCGACGCGGCCCAGCGCAGGGCGCTGCTGGAGCGCTCGCCCTACAACGCGGTGGCGATCGACCTGCCGAAACCGTTCGACCCCGCCGACCCCGACAGCAACCCCAGCGGCGACCCATATGCGGAGGCGGCGGCGCGGATCGAGAGCTGGCGCTCCGACGGGGCCCTGGTCCAGGACGAGGCGCCTTCGCTGTGGGCGCTGACCCAGGACTACGTCGCCCCCGACGGCAACCGCTACAGCCGCAACGGGATCCTCGCCCGGGTCCGGGTCGAGGACTACGAGAGCGGCACCGTCCGCCCCCACGAGCGCACCCATCCCGGCCCCTTGCTCGACCGGCTCGAGCTGACCCGCGCCACGGGCTACAACCTCTCCTCGATCTTCTCGCTCAGCACCGAGGATGCCTGGCCGCTGGTGGAGCCGGCGCTCCCGGACCAGCCCTGGGGCGAAGCCACCGACGAAGACGGCACCGTCAACCGGCTCTGGAAGGTCGAGGACCCGGCCGTCCACGCCGCCGTCAGCGAGCGCCTCTCCTCCGCCCAGCTGCTGATCGCCGACGGTCACCACCGCTACGAGACCGCCCGTGCCTTCCGCGACGAGGTCGGCGGCGAGGGCCCGCACAACTACACGCTGATGTCGCTGACCGGGCTCGACGATCCCGGCCTCCTCGTCTTCCCCACCCACCGCCTCCTCTCCGGCTTCGCCGAGGATCCCGAGAAGCAGCAGCGGCTGGGCAACGGGCTGCGGGAGCTCTTCGACATCACCGAGGTCTCCCGCGAGGAGATCGACCCGGCGGGCGAGGACGGCGTCGGCGTCTTCGGCCTCTACGACTCTTTCCACAAGCAGGCCTTCCGCCTGCGGCTCAAGGACCTCGGCGAGGTCGACCGCCGGCTCGAGGGCAAGCCCGAGTCCTACCGCCGGCTCGACTCGGCGATCCTCGAGACGCTGGTCCTCAAGGGCCTGGCCGGGATGAGCGACCACGACATCGACGAGCGCGACGGGCTCGAATACGCGAAGACCGTCGATGCCGCCCTGTCGATGGTCGACGGGGGCGACTACGACGTCGCCTTCATCCAGCGGGGCGTCCCTGTCGAACAGGTCAAGGACATCTGCAACACCGACGCGGTGATGCCGCCGAAGTCGACCTTCTTCTTCCCCAAGGTGATGACCGGGTACGCCTTCAACCCGGTGCGCTGACGTGGTCAAGATCTACACCAAGAAGGGCGACGACGGGACCACCTCCCTCTGGTACGGCGGCCGCGTCCCCAAGCACCACGGCCGCACCGACGCCTACGGCACCCTCGACGAGGCCTGCTCGCAGCTCGGCGTCGCCCGCGCCCTCTGCGGGCCCGAGCAGGCCGAGCTCGCCGCCGACATCCTCCGCCTCCAGGACGACATCTTCGTCGCCGGCGCCGAGCTGGCGACCGCGCCGGAAGCGGCCGAGCGGCTCGAAGACGGCGTCAGCCGCACTACCGAGGCGATGGTCGCCGAGCTGGAGCAGCTAATCGACCGCTACATGGAGCGGGTCGAGCTGCCGCCGAAGTTCGTCATCCCGGGCGGCAACCAGCTTTCCGCCCAGCTCGACGTCGCCCGGACCACGATCCGCCGCGCCGAGCGCCGGATCTCCGAACTGAACGAAGCCGGCGAGATCGCCGAGGAGACCGTGATCCACTTCGTCAACCGCGCCTCCGACGCGGTCTACGCGATGGCCCGATTCGCCGATGTCGACGACCCCGCCCTGTTCCAGGGGCGCGGCAAGGGCTGAGCGTGCGGATCGTCGCCCGCCGGGTCGAGGGTTACGCGCACGACGTCGAGCTCGACGGCAGCCACGACCTGCGGGTCGACGAGCCGGCCGGCAGGGGCGGCACCGACACCGGCCCCCGCCCCACCGAGCTGCTCGGCGCCAGCCTCGCCGGCTGCATCGCGATCACGGTCGAGATGTACGCAGAGCGCAAAGGCTGGGACGTCGGCGCTGTGGAGGTCGACGTCGAGGTGGGATACGAGGGCCACGTCCCGGTCAGCTTCGAGGTCGGCCTCAAGCTGCCGGCCGAGCTCGACGCCGAGCAGCGGCGGCGCTTGCTGGTGGTGGCGACCAAATGCCCCGTCCACAAGGTCCTCGCGGGCGAGGCCCACGTGACCGTAGCCGAGCGGCTGGAGGCCGCCTGATGGACCTCGGCCTCGCGGGCCGCGCCTGCGTCGTCACCGGCGCCAGCAGCGGCATCGGCCGCGAGACCGCGCTGCAGCTCTGCGCCGAGGGCGCCCGGGTGCTGCTGGTGGCGCGCGGCGAGGAGCGCCTGGCGGCGGCGACCGAGGAAGCGGCCCGGGCGGCGGAGCCGGCGCGGGGAGCGGCGGCGGCGCTGGCGATCGACGTCACCGAGGAGAACGCCGGCCGGCACATGCTGGCCGCCGCCGAGGAGCGCTTCGGACAGCTCGACGTCCTCGTCAACAACGCCGGCGCGGCGAAGTGGCGCGACCTCGACGAGGTCCCCGACGAGGACTGGCGGGCCCAGTACGAGCTCAACGTGATGGCGCCGCTGCGGGCGATGAAGGTGGCGATCCCGCTGATGGCCGAGCGCGGTTGGGGCCGCGTCGTCAACGTCTGCTCGACCGCCGGCAAGCGGCCCTCGGCGGCGATGGCCGAGTACTCGGTCGCCAAGGCCGCCGAGCTCTCGCTCTCGCGCCTGTTCGCCGACCGCTACGCAAAGACCGGCGTCCTCGTCAACGCGGTGGCGCCGGGGCCGGTCGAAGCGGAGATGTGGATGGAGCCCGGCGGGCTCCTCGACCAGTCGATGGAGGTCACCGGCGCCGGGAGTCGGGAGGAGGCGCTCGCCGAAGCGGGCTCCAAGCGCCCGATTGGGCGCCTCGCCCGGCCCGAGGAGATCGCCGCGACGATCGTCTTCCTCTGCAGCGAGCGCGCCTCCTACGTCGCCGGCGCCGCCTGGTCGGTGGACGGGGGCACCGTCCAGGTGATCATCTGAGCGGCGACACCGTCGAGGCGGCGGTGCTGCTGCCCCTCTACGGGTGGCCGGAGGAGCCCGGCCTCGTCTTCACCGAGCGCCGCGCCGACCTCCGCCGCCACGCCGGCGAGATCTCGTTCCCCGGCGGCCGCCGCGATCCCGGCGACGCCAACCTGGAGGCGACGGCGCTGCGCGAGGCCCAGGAGGAGATCGCGCTCGACCCCGGCCAGGTGCGGATCGGCGAGGCGCTGCCGGCGACGCGGACGTTCGTCACCAACTTCGTCGTCCACCCATTCGTCGGCTACGTTCCCCACCCGCGGGAGCTGGACCTGCGGCCGAACCCGGGTGAGGTCGAGACCGTCCTCACCTTCTCGCTGGAGCTACTGCGCGAGGGCTACGAGATGCGCCGCCTGATCCGGCGCGGCGTCCCCATCCACACCCCGACCTACGAGGTCGAAGGGCACCTCATATGGGGAGCGACCGCGCGGATCTTGAGCGACTTACTGGACCGGCTCTGCTGAGGCGCTTGCGCCTCAGCGCTTTTAGCTCTTGTTCGGCTGCGGGACGATGCGGATGTAGGGCTTCGGCTCCTCCCACCCGTCCGGGTAGGTCTCTTTCGCCTCGTCGTTGGAGACCGAGCCGGCGATGATCACGTCGTCGCCCTGCTCCCACTGCGCCGGCGTCGCCACTTTGTGGTTGGCGGTCAGCTGCAGCGAGTCGATCACCCGCAGCACCTCGTCGAAGTTGCGCCCGGTAGTCATCGGGTAGACGAGGATGAGTTTGATTTTCTTGTCGGGGCCGATGACGAAGACGTTGCGGACCGTCTGGTTGTCGGCCGGAGTGCGATCGCCGGGGTCGCCGGAGACGTCGGCCGCCAGCATCCCGTAGGCCTTGGCGATCGAGAAGTCGGCGTCGCTGATGATCGGGTACTCGGGCCGCGCGCCCTGCGTCTCCTCGATGTCGTCGACCCAGTCCTCGTGTTTGTCGAGCGGATCGACCGAGAGGCCGATGATCTTGACGCCGCGCTTGGCGAACTCCGGCTCGATGCTCGCCATGTAGCCGAGCTCGGTGGTGCAGACCGGGGTGAAGTCCTTCGGGTGGGAGAACAGGATCGCCCACGAGCCGTCGAGCCAGTCGTGGAACTTGATCCGGCCCTCGGTGGTGTCGGCCTCGAAATCTGGTGCTACGTCTCCGAGCTGCAGAGCCATGAAAGACGCTCCTCTCGCGCTTCTCGTCTATTTACCTGAATCCTTATCGGAGTTTAGCTATTTGCCTTCTCCGGCCAGCACGGCGCGCACCTCCCCCGCGAGACCGCAAAAACCCTCCTTCAGGAAGGGTTTTTGCGGTCTCGGCAGGATGCGGACCGGGATGCGCCAGGTTTGGGCGGCGGCTCGGACTATTTGCTCACCCGGCTCGGTGCCCTCATAGAGGACGCCTCTCACCGGGGTTTCGACCAGGTGTTCCATCAGGCGCTCCAGGCGCGGGCCGTGGATCGCCTCCAGCTCCTCGTCGCTTCCCTCAGTGCCGCCCAGCAGAAGGACGAGGACGGCGACGTCGCCGACCTGCTCCAGGATCGAGCCCGGTTGGTCGGGGTCGGCCAGCGCCGGCTCGATCCCGGCCGCCTCGATCTGCTCCAGCCCCTCTTCGCGCCGGCTGGTCCCGCGCACCGCCCAGCCTTCGGCGAGCAACTGCGCGCCGAGCTCGCGGCCGCGGCAACCGCAGCCGACGATCAGGGCCCGGGCCAACTACCCGGCCTCGAAGGGCCCGCGGCCGCGCAGCCGCAGCTTCTCGTCCTCGGCGACGCTCGCCTGCAGCTCCTGCTCGGTCAGCTCGGGGGCCCCGCGCCGGCGCCGCATCTCGTTCTGGGCCTCCATCATCTGGCGGATGTCGTCGATCTCGTTCTGGGCCTCGACCTCGGGCGAGCGGGTCGGGACCCAGTCGACGAGCCCGGCGGAGCTGCCCGGGTAGTAGTGCCCGACGACCAGCAGCACGCCCACCATGAAGGCCAGGATCCCCAGAGTTCCCAGGATGAAGAGCACACGAGAAGGATACGGTTCGCACCGATGCCCGAGGCCTACGTCGTAGAACCGCTGCGCACCCCGATGGGCGCCTACCGCGGCGCCCTCTCCGGCGTCCGCCCCGACGACCTCGCCGCCCACGTCATCGCCGCCGTGGTCGAGCGCAGCGGCGTCGACCCCGAGCGCATAACCGACGTCTACTTCGGCGCCGCCAACCAGTCGGGCGAGGACAACCGCGACGTCGCCCGGATGGCGGCACTGCTCGCCGGCCTGCCGCAGAGCATCCCGGGCGCGACCGTCAACCGTCTCTGCGCCTCGGGGCTGGAGGCGGTCAACGGCGCCGCCCGGGCGGTCAAGGCCGGCGAAGGCGACTTCTACCTCGCCGGCGGGGTCGAGTCGATGAGCCGGGCGCCCTGGGTGGTCGAGAAGCCCGAGCGCGGCCTCCCGCGCGGGCCGCAGACCATGCACGACACGACCCTCGGCTGGCGGATGATCAACCCGCGGATGGCCGAGCTCGGCGTCTCGACCGAGTCGATGGGCGAGACCGGCGAGAACGTCGCCGAGCGTTTCAGCGTCAGCCGCGAGGACCAGGACGCCTTCGCCCTGCGCAGCCACCAGCGGGCGGTCGCCGCGACCGAGGCTGGGAAGCTGGCCGAGGAGATCGTCCCGATCGAGGCGCCGCGGGGGCGGGAGACCGTTCTGGTCGAGGCCGACGAGGGACCGCGCCCCGACGCTTCGCTGGAGAAGCTGGCGAAGCTGCGGCCGGTCTTCCGCGACGGCGGCACCGTCACCGCCGGCAACGCCTCGACCCTGAACGACGGCGCCGCCTGCATGCTGGTCGCCTCCGAGAAGGGGGTCGAAGAGCTCGGCGCCGAGCCGCTGGCGCGGGTCGTCGCCTCCGGCGTCGCCGGGGTCGACCCCGCTTTCATGGGGATCGGCCCGGTCCAGGCCGTCCCCAAAGCGCTGGAGAACGCCGGCCTCTCCCTCGACCAGATCGACCTGGTCGAGCTGAACGAGGCCTTCGCCTCGCAGGTTCTCGCCAGCGCCCGCGAGCTCGGGATCGAGGAGGAGCGGCTCAACGTCAACGGCGGCGCGATCGCCCTCGGCCACCCGCTCGGCTGCTCCGGCGCCCGCCTCACCGGCGCCCTGGTGCGCGAGCTGAAGCGGCGCGGCGGCCGCTACGGGGCGGTCACCCTCTGCGTCGGGGTCGGCCAAGGTTTGTCCACCGTCTTTGAAGCGGTCTGAACGCTCAACTAGGGTGTTGGAAGTGTTGATGCAGGGGCAACGACGGCTGTTGGCGATCCTCAGCGGGGCGATCCTCGCGCTGGCGCTGTGCGCGCCCGCGGGCGCGTCTGCCCCAGGCGGAGCGCAGGCCTCGATCATCGGCGGCCAGGCGGCGACGATCGAGCAGTTCCCCTACCTCGCCTACATCGAGGCCGGCAACGAACACAGCGGCTTCGCCTGCACCGGCACCGTGGTCGCGCCGCGGGTCGTGCTCACCGCCGCCCACTGCGCCGAGGACGTCGAGACCGGGACCTTCTCCAAGCCGGCCGAATACGCGGTCGCGATCGGCGTCGCCAACCCGAAACAGGCGCAGCCCGAAAACATCTTCTCGGTCGTCGCCACCCACGTCTTCCCCTCCTTCGACCCCGGCGTCGTCCACGGCGACGCTGCGGTCCTGATCCTCTCCCGCCCGACCAGCGCCCCGCCGCTGGCGATCGCCGGCCCGGCCGAGGCGGCCCTATACGAAGGCGGCGCGGGCGTTTCCGTCGCCGGCTGGGGCGTGACCCGGGCGCAGAACCGCCAGGCGCCGGCCAACATGCGGACGACGACGATGACGGTGCAGAAGGACAGCACCTGCCGCGCCAAGACCAAGGGCTTCTACAAGGACTACTCCGGCGCCGTCCAGCTCTGCCTGCTGGCCACGCCGCAAAAGACGTCCGGCACCTGCTTCGGCGACAGCGGCGGCCCGGCGGTCGCGACGCGCGCCGACGGGTCCCCGGTCGAGCTGGCGGTGATCAGCGTCGTCGGCCCGCTCTGCAGCCCGCAGACGCCGAACGTGCTGACCCGGGTCGACTACGTCTCCAGCTGGGTGAACGAATGGATCGCCGCCACCGAAAGCGGCGGGCCGGCGCCGTTCGTCGACCCGGCGGCGCCGCTGCCGCCGATGAAGAAGTCGACCGGCGAAGAGTTCGCGATCTTCACCCTCTTCCACGCCTTCGGCGAGCGCTTCAGCTCGGCCAGCCGCGTGGTCGGCAACTGCAAGCGGGCGAGCAAGACCCGCTTCCGCTGCGAAATCGCCTGGATCGCCAAGGGCACCATCTACGCCGGGCTGATCACCACCTTCTACATCCGCAAGCAGCAGACCTTCGCCTGGGACAGCCACTACCAGGTCCGCTGGGCCCCGCAGCGCTGCGTCGCCAAAGATTTCAAGGGCCGCGGCTGCCGCATCCACAGCAAACACGGCTGAAGCGGCCGTGCCGACCAGATAGCCTCGCCCGCGTGAACGCAGGCTTCGAAGAGCTGGCGAGCGTCAATGGGACCGTCTGCCCGACGAGCGAGGCGACGATCGGCCTCAAGGACGACGGCCTCTACCGCGGCGACGGCGCCTTCGAGGTGATCCGGCTCTACGCCGGCAAGCCCTTCGCCCTCGTCGACCACCTCGACCGACTACAGCGCTCCGCCGCGGCGATCGAGCTCAGCTTCGACCGCTCCGCGCTGGAGGGCGAGATCGACGCCCTGCTCGATCGGGCGGGCCCGGTGGAAGGCCAGATGCGGCTGATCGTCACCCGCGGCGGCCGCCGGATCGCCGCCACCGAGCCGATCCCGCCCCACCCCGAGACGGTCGGCCTCGTCTCCGTCGAGTACTGCCCGAGCGTGATCCTCAACGGGGTCAAGTCGCTCAGCTACGCGGCCAACATGCAGGCCACCCGGATCGCCAAAGGCAAAGGCGCCGACGAGGCGGTCCTCGTCCGCCCCGACGGCACCGTGCTGGAGCCGCCGACCTCGTCGGTCTTCTGGGTCTCGGCCGAGGGCGAGCTGCGGACCCCGGCGCTGACCGACGGCGTCCTGGAGTCGATCACCCGCGACCGGATGATCAAGGCCCTGCACGTCGCAGAGGGCAGCTGGCATCTCGACGACCTGCGGGCGGCAAGCGAGGCCTTCCTGGCCTCGACCACGCGCGAGATCCAGGCGGTCTCCGCGGTCGACGGCCGGGCCTTCCCGGCGGCCCCGGGACCGCGCACGCAGGAGGCCCAGGCCGCCTTCGCCGACACCCTCGGCCGCGAGCTGCGGGAGCTCTGAGATGGACTTCACCTACAGCGACGAGCAGAAGCTGATCCGCGAAACCGCGCGCGAGTTCGCCGAGCGCGAGATCCTGCCGCAGGTCAAGGAGAACGACCGGGCGGAACGCTTCGACCGCGAGCTCGCCCGCAAGCTCGGCGAGATCGGCTTCCTCGGCGCCCCGGTCGCCGAAGCCTACGGCGGCCGCGGCCTCGACTACGTCAGCTACGGGCTGATCGCCGAGGAGATCGGCCGCGCCGACTCCTCCGCCCGCACCGTCGTCTCGGTGGTCACCTCGCTGGTCGCCGGGCCGATCGAGAAGTGGGGAAGCGAGGAGCAGAAGCAGAGGTGGCTGCCGCGGCTCTGCTCGGGCGAGGGGCTCGGCTGCTTCGGGCTGACCGAGCCCGACACCGGCTCCGACGCCGCCAACCTCCGCACCCGGGCGACGAAGACCGGCGGCGGCTGGTCGATCAGCGGCCAGAAGATGTGGATCAGCCTAGGCAACCACTCCGAGGTGGCGCTGATCTTCGCCCAGACCGACCCGGAGAAGAAGCACCGCGGCCTCGCCGCCTTCCTCGTCCCCTGCGACTCGGAGGGCTTCACCACCCAGGAGATCCACGGCAAGCTCGGCCTGCGCTCCTCCGACACCGCGGAAATCTCGCTCGACGCGGTCGAGGTCGGCGAGGAGGCGCTGCTGGGCGAGGTCGGCGACGGCTTCAAGGTGGCGATGAGCGCGCTGGAGAACGGCCGCTACAGCGTCGCCGCCGGCTGCGTCGGGATCTGCGAAGGCTCCGTCCAGTCCTCGGTCGAGTACGCGAAAGAGCGCAAGCAGTTCGGCGTTCCCCTGGCCCGCTTCCAGCTGGTCCAGGAGATGATCACCGACATGATCTTGAAGCGCGACGCCAGCCGGATGCTGGTCCTCCGCGCCGGTCTCTTGAAGGACGAAGGGAAACCGAACCTGACCGAGACCTCGGTGGCGAAGCTGTTCGCGACCGAGTCGGCGGTCGAGTGCGCCAACCTGGCGATCCAGGTCCACGGCGGCTCGGGCTACGTCGACGACTACCCGGTCGAGCGCTACCTGCGCGACGCCCGCGTCACCACCCTGTACGAGGGGACCTCGCAGATCCAGAAGCTGATCATCGGCCGCCAGGCCACCGGCATCAACGCGATGCTCCCCTTCGAGGAGTCCTGACCTTGGCCCTGGTCGAGGTCGCAATCGACGACTTCCACGTCGCCCTGCTGCGGCTGAACCGGCCCGAGGCCCGCAACGCCCTCTCGGCCGAGATGCGGGAGGAGATCGCGGTCAGCCTCGAACGGCTCGACTCCGACCCGAATGTGCGCTGCATAGTGATCGCCGGCGCCGAGGAGTACTTCGCCGCCGGCGCCGACATCCGGGCGATGGCCGAGCGACCGCTGGACGCGCCGCCGGACCCGAAGGGGATGGAATTCTGGAGCCGCTTGAGCGCTATCGGAACCCCGACCGTCGCCGCCGTCTCCGGCTACGCCTTCGGCGGCGGCTGCGAGCTGGCGCTGGCCTGCGACATGATCGTCTGCGACGAGAAAACCCGCTTCGGCCAGCCCGAGATCACCCTCGGGATCATTCCCGGTGGCGGCGGCACCCAGCGGCTGGCGCGGGCGATCGGCAAGCAGCGGGCGATGGAGTACGTCCTCACCGGCCGCCGCTGGGACGCGAAGACGGCCGAGCGCTGGGGCCTGGTGAACAAAGTCGTCGGCAAAGGCACCTGGCTGACCGAGGCGATCGAGCTGGCGCGGCTGGTCGCCGAGCGCCCGCCGCTGGCGGCGCGGCTGGCGAAACGAGCGGTGCTGACCGCGCAGGAGACGACCCTCGGCGAGGGCCTGCGCGAGGAGCGGGCCCTCTTCGACGAGGCGATGGCGAGCGAGGACCGGGTCGAGGGAATGAACGCCTTCCTCGAAAAACGCGAGCCCCGTTTCCAGGGCCGGTGAGCGTCGCCCGCGTCGGCGTCCTCGGCGCCGGGACGATGGGCCGCGGCATCGCCCAGCTGGCGGCGCTGGGCGGCTACGAGACCGTGCTCTACGACGTCGACCGCGAGACTCTGGAAAACGTCGGCATGGCCGTCGGCGAAGACCTCGCCAAAGGCGTCGAGCGGGGGCGCTGGAGCGAGCAGGAAGCCGAAGCGGCGCTCGCCCGCTTTGGGTCCGCCCCGAATCTGGAAATGCTTCGAGGCTGTGGCCTTTTGATCGAGGCGGCGCCGGAGAAACTGGAGCTGAAGCGAGAGATATTCACCTCCCTGGCCGCGGCGGTCGGCCCCGAGCCGGTCTTCGCCAGCAACACCTCCTCGCTGCGGGTGACCGCGATCGCCGAGGGCGTCCCCCACCCCGAGCGGGTGGTCGGGATGCACTTCTTCAACCCGCCGCCGCTGATGAAGCTGGTCGAGGTGGTCGCCGCCGAGCGCTCCGGCGCTGAGGCGCTGGCCGCCGCGACCGAGGTCGCCGAGGGGATGGGCCGGACCCCGATCCGGGCCAAGGACAGCCCCGGTTTCGTCGCCAACCGCCTCGCCCGCCCCTTCTCGCTGGAGTCGCTGCGGATGCTCGGCGACGGGGTCGCCGACGCGGCGACGATCGACCGCGCCGTCCGCCTCGGCGGCGGCTTCCGGATGGGCCCCTTCGAGCTGCTCGACCTGATCGGCCTCGACGTCAATCTTGAGATCGCCCGCTCCTTCTTCGCCCAGGGCGGCGAGCCGGAGCGCTGGCGGCCGAGCCCGATCCAGGAAGAGCTGGTCGCCGAAGGCCGCTTCGGCCGCAAGAGCGGGCACGGCTACTACGAGTACGGCGATGGGCACGAGCGCGAGAGCGATCCCGACCTCGGGATCGCGGCGCCGACCCTCGACCCCGCGGAGCTGGCGAAGATCGACCCCGCCGCCGAGGAGATCCTCACCCGGCTCTTCGCCCAGATCGCCAACGAGGCGGCCTTCGCCCGCGAAGAGGGGATCGCCTCCGACGCGGACATGGAGACGGCGATGCAACTCGGCTTCAACTGGCCGCTGGGGCCGATCGCGATTACCGAGCTGATCGGACCCGCCCGCGCCCTGGAGACGCTCGAGCGCCTGCGGGCCGACCGCGGCGAGGCCTACGCTCCGGCGCCGCGCCTGCGAACCGAAGCGGAGGCCGCGTGAGCAAGCGCCAACCCGCCACGGAGATCACCGCCCGTCGCAACCGCGAAGCCGCGGCGGCGCTGCCGCCCGACGGCGGCGAGGACCTGGCCGAGGCCGAGCGCGGCCTCGTCGCCCGCTTCGAGCCGGCCCGGGTCGAGGGCGACGGCGGCAGGGTCGTCTGGGACCTCGACTCCTACGCCTTCCTCGACGCCGAGTGCCCCGAGACCGCCAACCCCAGCCTCTGGCGCCAGAGCCGACTCAACCAGATCGCCGGCCTCTTCGAGATCGCGCCGGGCTTCTACCAGCTGCGCGGCTTCGACCTCTCGAACATGCACGTCGTCGAGGGCGACGAGGGAATCGTCGTCATCGACCCGCTGATCTCGGCCGAGACTGCTGCCGCGGCGCTGGCGCTCTACCGCGAGCACCGCGGCGAGCGCCCGGTCACCGGCCTCGTCTACACCCACTGCCACATCGACCACTTCGGCGGCGCCGCCGGGATCGTCAGCGCCGAGGAGGTCGCCGAGCGCCGGATCCCGGTCCTCGCCCCCGAAGGCTTCCTCCACCACGCGGTCAGCGAGAACGTCTACGCCGGCACCGCGATGGGCCGTCGGGCCGGCTACATGTACGGGGCGCGGCTGGAGCGCGGCCCCGACGCCGGCGTCGGCTCCGGCCTCGGCCAGACGACCTCGCTGGGGACGCTGACGCTGATCCCGCCCAACCTCGAGGTGACCGAGACCGGCCAAGAGGAGACCGTCGACGGCGTGCGGATGGTCTTCCAGCTGACCCCCGGGACCGAGGCGCCGGCGGAGATGAACTTCCACTTCCCCGAGCAGCGGGTGCTCTGCATCGCCGAGAACGCGACCCACACGATGCACAACGTCCTCACCCTGCGCGGCGCCCTGGTCCGCGACCCACAGGTCTGGGCCGCCTACCTCGACGAGGCGATCGAGCTGTTCGGCGCCGACAGCGACGTCCTCTTCGCCGGCCACCACTGGCCGCGCTGGGGGCAGGAGCGGATCGTCGAGTACCTGCGCAAGCAGCGCGACCTCTACGGCTACATCCACGATCAGACCCTGCGCCTGATCAACGCCGGTCGCACCGGGCCGGAGATCGCCGAGGAGCTGGAGCTGCCGCCGGAGCTCGCCTCCGAGTGGCACTGCCGCGGTTACTACGGCTCGGTCAGCCACAACGCCCGCGCCGTCTACCAGCGCTACATGGGCTGGTTCGACGGCAACCCCGCCCACCTCTGGGAGCACCCGCCGGTCGAGCGGGCCGGGCGCTACGTCGAGGCGATGGGCGGCGCCGAGCGGGTGCTGGAGCAGGCCCGCAGCTCGTTCAAGCAGGGCGAGTACCGCTGGGTCGCCGAGCTCGTCAACCACGTCGTCTTCGCCGAACCGGACAACGTGGAGGCGCGGCAGCTGCAGGCCGACGCGCTGGAGCAGCTCGGCTACGGCGCCGAGAACGCGACCTGGCGGAACTTCTACCTGGTCGGCGCCGAGGAGCTGCGGGGCGGCATCACCGGCACCCCCTCCGACACCCGCGCCCCGGCGATCCTCGCCCAGCTCTCGGTGGCGCAGATCCTCGACGGGATGAAGGTGCGGCTCAACGGCCCCCGCGCCTGGGGCAAGCGGCTGGCAATCGAGTGGCGCGTCACCGACCCGGACGAGCGGCGCCTGCTGCGGGTCGAAAACGGGGTCCTCAACCACCGGCCGTGGCGAGAGGGCGCCGAGGCCGAAGCGGCCCTGGTCGTCGAGCGCCGGGCGCTGAACGAGCTGCTCGGCGGCAGCGCGGACCTGGCGGACCTGGCCGGCAGCGGCCGGCTGCGGGTCGAGGGGGACGGCGAGAAACTGGGCGAAATGCTGGGCCTGCTCGACGAGCCCGACCCCGGCTTCGCGATCGTGACGCCGGAGGCCTGAGGCCCAGCGCCCGATTGCCTCACGGAACTACCTCTCCTTGAGACCCGCCAAGGTGGCGACCAGTTCGCCGGGCCTCATTCCAAGCTTGGCGTCGAGGAGAGCGTGATCCAAGGTCACGAGCTCGGCCGAGCGACCTTGCGCAACTGCCGCATAGGCGGCGTCATAGAGAGTCAATTTGTGGCGTTCAGCCAGTCGAGTCGCCGCTTTCATCTCTTCGGGGCTCGGACAAATGGAAGGGCAGATCTCGAACAGAGCCTCGATCACGATCGCGGTCTGATCGGCACTGGCGCCTGACCTTCCACGCATCAGCGCATTGCCGACCTCGTACTTCGTCAGGTCGAGAACCGAGAGGGCAACAGTCCGTTCCTTGTGGGCATCGAGGAGAGCGCGGGCCGACTCCACTTCGTTCTCACCCTCGGAGTGAAACCACTTCAAGACGATGTTCGCATCGCTAACGACGCTGATCGCGGGCATCGCGCTCCTCTCGCTCCAACCGGATCACCTCAGCGGACTCAAAGCCATCTAGATCCGCCAATGCAGCCCGCCCCCGTAGCAACGCGGCGTCGACTGCCAAGGGATCGGGCCAACCCAATCGGCGCCGCACAGCCTCCTGGAAAAACTCGCTGCGAGTTTGACCAAGGCTTCGGGTCTCTCGGTCGATGCGCTCCAAGAGATCGACCGGCATCGTCACCAGAACCTTCGTCGCCTTCGCCATGCGAGGATAGTAGCAACTGGATATCTAGTAGATATCTAGATGCAAGCTATTTATTTCCGTCGAGGCGCATCATCACCTCGTCGACGTAGCACCAGCTCCAGTCTTCGCCGGGCTCGGCCGAGCGGATGATCGGGTGACCGGTGTCCTGGTGGTGGGCGGTGGCGTGCTTGCCGATCGAGTTGTCGCAGCAGCCGATGTGGCCGCAGGTCTGGCACATCCGCAGGTGGACCCAGTCCATCCCCATCGCCAGGCACTCCTCGCAGCCGGCGACCTCGCCAGGCAGATTGGGGTAATTGACCGAGTCGAGATGGGAACAGGCTGAACTCACGAAGCCAACATATACGTGCCCCACACACGCCTTGTTAAGCCAGGATTCTTAATCCAAGAAGTGGTGAGTCAGGAGCCGGTGGCGATCTCAGCCGGCTCGCCGCCCGGCATCCAGTGCGCCTCGACCGGGACGTCGGCGTCGCGCAGGTAGCGCTCGGCGTCGAGCGCGCCCATGCAGCCGGTGCCGGCCGCGGTTACGGCCTGGCGATAGGTGTGGTCGACGACGTCGCCGACCGCGAAGACGCCGGCGATGTTGGTGCGGGTCGAGCCGGCCTCGGTGACGATGTAGCCGTCCTCGTCGGTGTCGACCTGGCCCTTGACGATCTCCGATTTCGGCACGTGGCCGATCGCGACGAAGGCGCCGTCGGCGGCGATCTCCTCCTGCTCGCCGGTCTCGGCGTTGCGGAGGCGGACCTTCTCGAGCTTGCCGCTCTCGCCGGCGACGAACTCCTCCGGGATGAACGGCGTCTTCAGGTCGATGTTCTCCTTCTCGCGGGCGCGGTCGAACATGATCTTCGAGGCGCGGAACTCGTCGCGGCGGTTGACGATCGTCAGCTGGCTGGCGAACTTGGAGATGAAGATCGAGTCCTCCATCGCCGAATCGCCGCCGCCGACCACGATCACCTTCTGGTCTTTGAAGAAGGCGCCGTCGCAGACGCCGCAGGTGGAGACACCGCGGCCGCCGAGCTCCATCTCGCCGGGGACGCCAAGCCGTTTCGGCTCCGCCCCCATCGCCAAGATCACGGTCTTGGCCCGGTGCTCCTCGTCGCCGAGGAAGACCTTCTGGACGCCGCCGTCGGAGAGCTCGACCCGGTCGACGTCGTCGGTGACGAAGCGGGTCCCGAAGCGCTCGGCCTGGGCGCGGAACTGGGCCATCATCTCCGGTCCCATGATCCCCTCGGGGTAGCCGGGGTAATTCTCGACGTCGGTCGTGTTCTGCAGCTGGCCGCCCCACTGGAAGCCCTCGAAGACGATCGGCTCGAGGTTGGCGCGGGCGGTATAGAGCGCCGCCGTGTAGCCGGCGGGCCCACCGCCGACGATGATTACGTTCTCGACCTTCTTCTGCTCTGCCATATCTGCCGCCTGGAGTCTATTACTTTACTTTTTATAGTAGCTCTCTCGGGGGTCGAAGGCAATCGCCGCGACCTCCTCGACCGGGGAGTGGATCTCGCCGCCGCGTTCGCTCGGCAATCCCTCCTGTTCCCAGCGGTGCACGGTGTGGCGGAGCTGGAAGAAGGCGAAGATCCCCGGCGGGATCGGCATCCAGAAGGCGACGAGGCGGAAGATCAGAATCGCCGGGAAGACCGTCTCCTCGGGGATCCCGAAGAGGACGAAGGCGCCGATCATGCCGGCGTCGACCGCCCCCACCCCGGCCGGCGCCAGCGGGAAGAGGTTGGCGACCATGCCGAGGAAGAACCCCTGCACGACCACCGCCAGCGGCACGTGCACCCCGAAGGCGTGGAAGGAGGCCCAGAGGACGCCGATGCTGGCCGCCCAGAAGCCGGCGGCGCCGATCACCGCGAGGCCGCCGCGGCGCGGATGCGCGAAGAGCCCGGCGGCGAAGCGGAAGCCTTCCCCGAGGGTGGCGGGAACTTTGCCGGCGGTCTCCAGCCAACTGCGGGAGCGATCGCTGTGGGCGAAGCGGGCGAGGCGGTGCCCGGCGTCGGGCGGGATCAGGGTGACGAGGACACCGAGGATCAGCAGCAGGCCGGCGATGGCGGCGGGGATGATCGTCAGCTCGACCGAGTCCTTTCCGTTGAGGACCCCGGTCCGCAGCAGGACCCCGAAGACGATCAGGGCGATCGGGTAGAAGGCGTAGTGCAGCGAGACGAAGGCGACCATCCGCCGGGCGACGTCGCGGCGCTGCATGCCCGCCTTGCGCAGCGCCCAGTAGGTGACGGCGATGCCGCCGGCGCCGCCGGCCGAGAACAGCAGCGTCCCGGCGACCCCGGCCATGTTGATCTCGTAGGTCTCCCCCCAGGTGAGGCGCAACGCGTCGCCGCCGACCACCGCCTTGAAGAGGGCGATGTAGGTCGCGTAGGCGAGAACGTTGAAACCGATCGCGATCGCGATCCAGAGCGGATCGGCGTCGTCGAGCTTGCTCAGCGCGTCGCCGAGGCCGACCAACTTCGGGAAGAGGAAGTAGATCGCGCCGAGCAGCAGGAAGACGACGACGATCGTCTGGATCAGCCGCCGCGTGGTGAAGATCGGCATTTCGGCGAAGCGGTTCTCCCCGTTCGCCGGGTTCTCCCCGTTCGCCGAGTTATCCGGAGACACGACTAGGAAATTACCCGCTCGCGATTCTCTCCAGTCGCTGCAGGGTCCCGTTTACCCTGCGTATAAGGGGTTCGGCGAGCGGCTCGCCCTTGCGTACGGCCGCCACCAGGGCGGCGCCGGCGATCAAATCGGTGACGTAGTGCTCGCCGAGGTAGACGAGGGCGAAGCCGAGCGTGCCCGCGTACCCCCAGCCCAGCGCGCCCTCCACCTTCCCCGCCTCCGCGAGCGAGAGCGCCGCCTGCAGGGAGGTGGCGAAGTGGAGCGAGGGCATCGCCGCCCACGGGTTGCCGCCGAGGGCGTCGTACATCCGCTCCCAGGCCCGGCCCCAGGTCGGTTCGCCGACCTCGACCATGATCCGCCGCACCTCTTCGCCGGTCAGGCCCTGCTCGGAGGACCACCAGGGCGGCGCGGTCGGGACCGCGAAGTAGACGGCGCAGCCGAGGTCGAAGACGGCGGCCATCTGGCGCGCGGAGCGCGGGAAGCGCTCGTTGTGGCGGACGAGGATCAGCGCCAGCGAGGCATAGGGCACGATGAACCAGAGCCAGTGGGTCCAGGCGAGGAACTTGTCGAGCGCGCCGACCTGCGGCAAGCGCGCCAGACCGCGCTGCAGGCAGGCATTGGGCAGCCGACCGGCGCCGATTACCCGGTCGCTGCGGATCGGATAGCGGGCCCGGAGCCGGGCGCGGAGCCGCTCCGGGTCGTCATAAGGCAGCTCGTGGGCGACGGTGAAGGCCCACATCTGCATCGCGAAGAGGACGACGTCGCGCCGCTTCGAGCGCGGGCTCAGCACGGCCAGCGCCAGAGGCCCCGCGGCAACCGCGGTCACCGTGACCGCGGTCGGGATCCGCAGGCGACGGCGGAGCAGGGGCACCGCGACGGCAGCGCCGGCGGCGCCGAGGGCGCCGGCGCGCACCGCAAGGCGGAGCGCATTCGATGGCCGGGAGCGCCTCCTCATAAGGAGCCGCGAGTATAGGTCCGCCCCCGTCGTTCGTCTGTTCCTTTCCGTTGCTATGGCCCAGGAAGGAACAGACGAAGGGCCGAAAGGGCGTCGCGCCGCCCCGCCTGAATAGAATGGCCGCGCTTTGGCGTCCCACTCCCCTGGCACGGACCAGATCGACACGCTGTTTTGGATCGGCTTCTTCGCCGCGGCGATCCTGATCGTCGCCATCGTCGGCGCGCTCCTCTACGTCGTCCGCCGCTACCGCGGCGAGCGGGGGGCCGAGCCGCGCCAGCTGCTCGGCGGCCGGGGGCTGCAGTTCCGGGTCGGGGGCGTCCTCACCGTCTTCGCAGCGCTGCTCTTCATCCTCGGCATCGTCTTCACCGACAACGCCCGCGAAAAGCCGACGACCGGCGAAGCGGGCCTCGCCTCGCTGAAGTCGGAACCGCTGAAGATCGAAGCGACCGGCCAGCAGTGGCTGTGGCGCTACGACTACCCGAACGGCGCCTTCTCCTACTACAAGCTGGTGGTCCCGGTCGACACCGCGATCGAGCTCGACCTGCAGTCGACCGACGTCGTCCACACCTGGAACGTCGAAGAACTGGCGCGCAAGGCCGACGCGGTGCCCGGCAAGACCAACAAGGTCCTCTTCAGCACCGGCGACGAAGGCACCTACATGGGCGACTCCGCCACCCTCTCCGGCCAGGCCTACGCGGCGATGCGGACCGAAGTCGAAGTCGTCTCGCCCGAGAAATACGAAGAATTCGTCGAAACGCAGGCGGAGGAGATCGAGGCCGCCCAGGAAAAGGTCGTCGGCCAGATCGAAAACGGAGAAACGCCATGAGCCCCAGCCCGCGCCCCGAGCTCGTCGCCGACGGCTACAGCGCCAAGCGCCCGCGCTGGGCGCAGCTCGCGACCAGCGCCGACCACAAGGAGATCGGGCAGATCCTGATCTGCGGCGCCCTCGGCTTTCTCTTCCTGGCGCTGGTCGAGCTGGTGCTGATGCGGATCCAGTTGCTGGTGCCCGAGAACACCTTCCTCTCCCCCGTCGCCTTCAACCGGATGCTCTCGCTCTACGGCGCCAGCGCGATCTTCCTCTTCGCGCTGCCGCTGACGATGGGGCTCTTCTACTACGTGACGCCGCTGCAGATCGGCGCCCGCGGGACCGCCCTGCCGCGCCTCGGCCAGACCGGGCTGGCGCTCTGGGTCACCGGCGGCGTCGCGCTCTACGCGACCTTCCTCTTCACCCCGTCGGAGGCCGGCGTCAACCCGCTGGCGCCGCTCTCCGAGCTCGCCTTCCTCTCCAACAACGGCGTCGACGCCTGGGTCACCTCGGCCGGGCTCGCCACCCTCGGCTTCGTCTTCCTCGCGATCAACCTGATCGCGACGCTGAAAACGATGCGGGCGCCGGGCATGGCCTGGCGCCGCCTGCCGGTCTTCGCCTGGGCCGCCGCGGTCGGCTCCTGGCTGATGGTCGTGATCGGCCCGGTGCTGCTGGCGGCGCTGACGATGCTGATGATCGACCGCCACTACGACGGGATCTTCTTCGCCGACGGCTCCGGCGGCGCGCCGCTCCTCTGGCAGCACCTGAGCTGGATCTTCTACACCGGCACCTACATGCTGATCCTGATCTTCGCCTTCGGCGCGATCGCCGAAATCGCCGCCGCCTTCTCCCGCAAACCTCTCTTCAACCGCAACGTGGTGATGGTGGCGCTGGCGGCGATCGCGGTGGTCGGGACGCTGGCCTGGATGCAGAACATGCTGACCGCGCCGATCGGCGTCGGCTGGATGTACTTCGCGATGCTGATGTCGCTGGCGCTGATCGTGCCCTTCGGCCTCGTCCTCTTCAACCTGATCGCAACCCTGGCCGGCGGCACCCTGCAGATGCGGGCGCCGCTGCTGTTCGCCGTCGGCGCGATCTTCGCGATCACCGTCGGTCTCGCCTCCGAGCTCTGCCACTCGCTGGTCGCCTCCGCCTGGCACCTGAAGAACACCGTCGACTCGACCGCGGCGACCCACTTCACGCTGATCGGCGGCGCGGTCTTCGGCGGCTTCGCCGCGCTCCACTACTGGTTCCCGAAGATGACCGGGCGGACGATGGGCGAGACCCTGGCCCGGATCTCCTTCTGGACGATCATGGCCGGGCTGCTACTCGGCTTCGTGCCGTTGTTCTTCGCCGGCACCGAGCAGGGGCAGGTGATCGACGCCTACAAGTACTTCGCCGGCACCGGCGTCACCGCCTACAACGTGATCGCCTCGATCGGCGTCTTCGTCCTCTTCGTCGGGATCATGCTGACGATCGCCAACGCGATACTCAGCCGTGAGAACGGCCCCGAGGCGGGCCACGACCCGTGGGGCGGCGACACCCTCGAGTGGTTCACGCTCTCGCCGCCGGAGCCGCACAACTTCGACGTCCTCCCCGACGTCCGCAGCCCCCGGCCGCTGCGCGACATCCGCGAGGCGATCGGCCATCGCACCCGGCGCGCCGAGCGGGCGACGTCGCGCGAATCGCAGCCGGTAGCCTGAGCGCCATGCAATCCGGTGCCGGCGCGCAGACCGCGCCCAATCCGACGGCGGCCACCACTCGCTCGGTTCTACCCACCGTCGTCCGCGACTACCTGACGCTGACCAAGCCGAAGGTGCAGTCGCTGCTGCTCTTCACCACGGTGACGACGATGTACGTGGCGGGCGACCCCTCGCTCGGCCTGATCCTCCTCACCTGCCTCGGCGGCGCCCTCTCGGCCGGCGGCGCCGGGGCGATCAACCACGCCGTCGACCGCGACATCGACCGCACCATGGCCCGCACCGCGGACCGCCCGGTCGCTTCCGGCCGCATCTCCCCCCGCGCCGCGACGATCTTCGGCCTCACCCTGGCTACCGCCTCCTTCCTGCTCCTCTCGCTGACCGTCAACCCGCTGGCGGCGACGCTCTCGCTCAGCGGCTTCGTCGGCTACGTCGGCGTCTACACCCTCTGGCTGAAGCGCCGCACGCCGCAGAACATCGTCATCGGCGGCGCCGCCGGCGCGGTGCCGCCGCTGGTCGCCTGGGCGGCGGTCACGGGCGGCCTCGACGGCATGGCCTTCTACATGTTCGCGATCGTCTTCTTCTGGACCCCACCCCACTTCTGGGCGCTCTCGCTGCTGATGAAGGACGAGTACGCCAAGGCCGGGATCCCGATGCTGCCGGTCGTCCGCGGCGAGGACGAGACCCGCCGCCAGATCCTCCTCTACACCGTCCTCCTCTACGCCGTCACCCAGCTTCCGTTCTGCGCCGGCGGCCTGGGAGTCGTCTACGTAGTGCCCTCGATCCTCCTGGGCGGGGCGTTCATCTACTTCGCGGTTCGGCTGCTGCGGTCGGCGGATCGGCGCTGGGCGCTTCGGACTTACCTCTTCTCTCTCGCCTATTTGGCGTTGCTGTTTCTCTCGATGGCCATCGCCGCCAACGTCTGACCGGCACCCGCCGGGGCGGACTGATAGAACTCCCGGCGATGGACCGCGAGACCGCACGTCGACAGATGCGAGCCGGGCTGGTCGCAGGTGGCATCGCCGCCGGCATCTTCGCCCTCAGCTTCGTCGCCGCCTTCCTCTACATCGCCCAGTAGGACCGAGTCGTGGCTGAGCACCGACAGATCCCCGAGCCCGGCGAGACGGTCTACCTGCCGCGCCCTTCGTGGGCACCGGTCTTCTTCGCGATCGGCGCCCTGGGGCTGATCTGCGGCACCTACGCGGCGGGCTTCATCTTCGCCCCGAAGGTCTGGGGCCTGCTCGGCGCGATCTTCGCCCTCGCCGCCTTCCGCAGCATCGTCCGCGGCTCTGCCCGCGACTACTTCCGCCTGCCGCGCCGCCAGGAGACCCGGGGCGCCGCGCTCCCCGTGGAAACCATCAGCGGCCCCCCGCAGCCCTAGCCGGGCAGCTTCATTTCAGAAGTAGCCCCATCGCTGGTCCAGCAGCGGACGATGTCTCGCATCGAGAGGACGCCGATCGCCTCCGCGTCTTCGAAGACGACGAGGTGGCGGACGCCGCGGCGGGACATCTCGGCGGCGGCCCGCTCGAGGCTCCAGTCGGGGGCGGCGGTGAGGACGCCCTCGCTCATGTGGTCGGCGACGTGCTCGCGATCGGGGTCCTGACCGCGGGCGATCGAGATCAGCAGGTCGCGCTCGGTGACCACCGATGGCGTCGGCAGCTCGTCGTCGAAAACGAGCGCCGCGCCGGTGCCCTTCTCGACCATCTTCTCGGCCGCCTCACGGAGCGTGTGGGACGGGCCCACGGTCAAAGTGATCTCCGACATCCCGTCCTTCACCTGCATCTGTGACCTCCCGTCGCGGTGTTGTAAGAGCTAGTGCGGATCGCCTCAAAGGTTACCCGCCATCCGTGCCTGACGGCACTCTTCCCGTTAGCGCCGACATATAGACTCCGCCCCGCGTCACACCCCATGGCCCGCGCACCGAAACTCATCTCCCCGCTGCTCGCCCTCATGGCTCTGATCGCCCTCGTGGTGGTCGCCTCGGGCTGCGGCACCACCGACGCCGATCCGCAGCGCGGCCGTGAGCTCTTCCGGGTCAAGTGCGGCGTCTGCCACTCCCTGGCCCAGGCCGGATCGACCGCCCAGGTGGGCCCCAACCTCGACCACGCCTTCGCCGCCGCCCGGGCGGAAGGCAACGACAGCGACACGATCGAGGGAGTGGTCAAAGCGCAGGTCGAGTACCCGCGGCCCAGCAACGGCAATTCGGCCGTCTCGATGCCCGCCGACATCGTCACCGGGCAGGATCTCGACGACGTCGCCGCCTACGTCGGCGAATGGGCCGGCGTCCCCGGCGCCGCTCCGCCCAAGGTGCCCGGCGGCCCCGGCGCCCAGGTCTTCGCCAACAACGGCTGCGGCAACTGCCACGTCTTTGCCGCCGCCGAATCCGGCGGCGTCACCGGCCCCAACCTCGACGAATACCTCGCCCCCGACGATGACGCCGCAGCGATCGAAGAGATGATCGTCGAACCCAACGCCGAGATCGCCAAGGGTTACCCGCCGAACGTGATGCCACCGAACTTCGGCGAACTGCTCAGCACCCAGGAACTCGAAGACCTCGTCCAGTACTTGATCGAAAACTCGCCCGCCGGCGGCAACGCCAAGGGCTGAGCGGCAGCGGCCGCAGGGCCGCTGCCAGGATGTAGGGACCGATGCGTGAACGCTTGAGCCGCTTCGAGATCTCTCCGCAGCGCTACGCCCAGGTGACGCTGGTCGCCCTCGCGGCGCTGGCGCTGATCGTCCTCACCGGCGCCGGCGTGCGGCTGACCGGCTCCGGCCTCGGCTGCCCGGACTGGCCCAAATGCTACGGCGGCACCACGCCCCCGCTCGAAGCGCACGCGGTGATCGAGTACGGAAACCGGCTGCTGACCGGGTTCGTCGGCTTCGCCGTGATCGCCGCCAGCATCCTCGCCTTCTTCCGCCGCCCCTACCGCTGGCACCTGGCGCTGTTCGGCGCCCTCCTGCCCCTGGGGGTGATCGGGCAGGCGATTCTCGGCGCGCTGGTCGTCAAGTACCACCTGGCGCCGGGACTGGTGATGTCCCACTTCATCCTCTCGATGATGCTGCTCGACGCCGCCTTCGCCCTCGCCTGGTGCTCGCGCTTCGAACCGTGGGAGCGGCCGCGCTCGCAGGACCGGCTCGGCGTCTGGGCGGTGCGGGCACTGATCCCGCTCGGGCAGCTGACGATCCTCGCGGGCACGATCGCCACCGCCTCGGGGCCCCATGCGGGAGCGCACGAAGGGCAACTCGTCCACCGCTTCGACTTCGAGGGCACGGGGACGCTCGAATGGGTCGTCCAGCGCCACGCGGCGATCGCCGCAATCTACGGCTGCGCGGCGATAGCGGTCTGGTTCCTCCTGCGCCGCCCTGGCGCCGACGGGCGCGCCCTACGGCCCCTGACCCTGGTGATCGGACTGCTCGCCCTACAGGGCGCTGTGGGCGGGGTCCAGTGGTGGCTCGAACTGCCGGCGGGCATCGTCTGGGTCCATGTCGGAATCGCCACCTGCAACTGGCTGGCGATGCTCTGGGCCGTTGCCGCCGCCGGGCGGCTGCAACCCCGGGGCGAACCCTCGCCCTCCTCCGGGCGCGAAGCCGAACGGCCCGCCGCGGCCGCCGCCGGGCGCGCCTGAGGCTTGCTCCCCTTCTGGCTCTCGATCGGGGTCCTGAGCCTCTCGCAGGCCCTCCTCGTCGCCCTGCCCAAGGCTCCATCGGGGCTGCTGCTGGGTCGTTTGCGAAACCGATGGTGGGCGCTTGTCCTACCGCTCTCGATTGTGGTCGTGATCTCTGCGATCGCGCTCGAATCGGCCAGCGCCCGCTTCCTCACCTACCTGGCCCTGATCGCCGTGCCGCCGCTCGCCGCCGCCGCTCTGGCCTGGCTCGTGCGGGGATCCAGGCCGATCCTGGCCATATCCGTCGTGCCGCTCTTCGCTCTCGCCTGGGCGGCCGAGGGAGCGCTCAGCGGCGATACGGCCGCCCTCACCCTCTCGGCCCTCGCCTGCGTCACCCTCGGCTGGCTAGTCGCCTGCATCGTCCCGCCGCGGTGGCTGAAGCTCGGCATCTACACGATGGCGGCGGTGGACGCCTACCTGGTCGGCACCAACCTCCTCCAGGAGCCCAACGCGGTCCTCAACGCCGCCGCCCCGGCCGCCGACCTCCCGCGCCTCCAGCTCGCCTCCTTCGGCTCGGCGCTGATGGGCTTCGGCGACCTCTTCGTCGCCGCCACCCTCGGCGCCCTGCTCGCCAGCGACCGCCGCCTGCAGCTGCGGGGCGCCGCCCTGGCGGCCGTGATCTGCCCCGCCTTCGACCTGCTCTTCTTCTGGGTCGACCAGACCCCGGCCACGGTCCCCATCGCGCTGACGCTGGCGGCGCTGGAGCTCGGCCGGCGCCTTACATCTGAGCGATGATCAGAGCGGCGATGGCGACAAAGCCAGCGATCACCGCGCCGAGCACCCCCACCAGCGTCTGATTCAGGCTCTTGTGGAGGCCTTCGAAGCGCAGGTTCATTTCTTTCTGCATCGCTTCGAACCGGTCTTCCAACTTGTCGAAGCGCTTGTCGACCTGTTCGAAGCGCTTGTCGACCTTCTCGTTGAGGTCGTCCAGCCGCTCGTCGGTCCAGCTCTCTCTCATGGCGACATGCATGTTGCCACCCTACCGAGCTACATGCAACTTTTTGTCGTAGTTCGTAATTTCTCTGTGCCAACTCAGCGCCATCTCTCGCGCGCCCAGCGATATCCGTAGACGCAGGCGGCGATCACGAGCACCAGCCCCAACAGCGCCCCCACCAAAGGCCGCGTCAGCAGCGTCACGCCGACCACCACGGCTCCCGCAATGCCGACGATCACCACCCACCTGAAGACCGCCGCCTCAGAGATTCTCATCGCCCGATGGCCGATCGGGCACCCAGACACGGCGGAGGCGCAAGGCCTCCTTCGCCTCGTCCGCCAGGTCCGCGTAATGGTCGAGAACGAGATCGACGAAGTCGTCAGGGCCTAGCAGGCGCATCTTGGGCATCCCGGAGGCGACCTGCCGTGCCTGGCTGGTGAAGCCGCCGATCGCGACGAAGAGACCGAGCTCGTTCTCGGCGAGGGTCCCGTTCAACGCCTGCACCTCGGGTGAGCCGACGGCCCCCGACCCGGACTTGCACTGGACCTTGAGCAGAGGGCGCTTGACGCCGAGCGGGTCTTCAGTGGCGATGATGTCTATCCCTTGATCCGCGCCGGGTCGCGACACCTGGGCCGTATAACCGAGAGCCTCCAGCACCCAGCCGCAGAACTGCGCGAACGGGTGGCCCTTTAGGTCAGTCTCGAAGGTCTGGAGGATGTAGTCACGCGTCAGTTCGCCGATCCGCTCGGCGGTTGGCTCGTCTTCGGGAGCGGAGGAGTCGACTTCGACCGGCGGTGCCGCCGAACCCTCGCCCACCTCGGCAAGGCCGGCCTTCTGGAGGATCTCGAGACGGTGGGTCTTGACCTTGAAGACCGACATTGCCGAACCCAGCTCGTAAAGACAACCCTGCGAGAAGAGGGTTCGAGGAAGGCCGCCCAGCCACTCCACCGGCCTGCGGTGGGGGTAGCGTTCCGACACCTCGGGTGCGTAGCGATAATCGCCCGAGATACGGCCGATGTTGATGGTGTGGTCGCTCTTCTGTGGGTAGACGACGAGGTCCCCCGACTGCATCACGTGCCGGAAGCGGAGCAGTTGGCCGGCGGCGTTCGCGACCCAGTTCTCGGATTTTTCCGGATAGCTGACCCGGAGGTGTTCCTTGAATTCCTCGCGTTGGTCGGTAAGGGCAGTGATATCGCCAGCGTCGACCCAGCCGATCGCGATGACGCCTTCCTCCACGAGAGGGCGTCCCCCCGAGTGGTGCAATCCCCACATCGTCTTCCCCTCCACGACTGGGACGATATCGACGCAGTGGCGCCCAGGCGCCGCAGAGGACCGAGAATCAGAGGATGTAAACGGTCACGTAGACGATGATCCACATGATGTCGACGAAGTGCCAGTAGATCCCCGGCACCTCGACGCCCAGGTGGTCCTCCGCCTTGGGGCCGAAGTGGCCGCGGAAGGCGCGGATCGTCGCGAACGTGAGCAGCATCAGGCCGACGAAGACGTGGGCGCCGTGCAACCCGGTGAGGCTGTAGAAGATCGAGCCGAAGGAGAGGTCGCGGGCGCTGAAGCCGATGTGGACGTACTCGTTGATCTGGATGAAGAGGAAGGTCGCGCCGAGCATCCAGGTGGCGACGAGGCCGAGTTTGAGGCCCTGGCGGTTGCCGCGGCGGATCGACTCCAGCGCGTAGTGGATCGTGAAGCTGGAGGAGACCAGGATCGCGGTGTTCATCCCCGCCACGCCGACCGGCAGCGTGTACGGTTCCGGCGGCCAGCTCGGCGGGTCGACGACGACCCGGAGGAAGAAGTAGGACGCGAAGAACGCTCCGAAGAGCATCACCTCGGAGACGATGAAGAGCAGGATCCCCAGCGTCTGGCGGTCGATGCGGGAGCTCTGGTTGGCCTCCGGGGGCCCGTGGTGGTGGTCGGCGTGGGCGTGGCCGACGGCTACAGAAGCGCTCTCCATCAGCTGCTTGCCTCCCCCCCGGCGACCGCCGCGGCGACCGCCGCCGCAGGCCGGCCGACCTCGATGTGCTCGACGGACTTCTCGGTGATCTCGCGCACCCGGCCGATCAGGTCCTCCTCCAGCCACTGCGAGCTCTCGCCGGCAAAGGTGGAGATGAGGATGTCGTCAATCCGGTAGTGCTCGACCGCGTTCTTGACCGCGTAGAAGGGATCGGGGCTCATCGGCTGGCCGGTGGCGTCGATGTCCGAGCGGTAGAGCTCGGCCAGAGTCGAGGCGAGGTCGCGGACCACCTGGGCCTCGCTGACATCCTCGGCGCGGGGGCAGATCAGCGTGAACCGGTGGGGGCGGATGCTGGCTCGATCCTTCATCCGGGTCACCAGATCAGGAGCGGCGACGGTCTTGGTCGCCACGACAAGGGTGTGGTTGAGGTCCCAGCGGATCGCGTCGTCGTCGATCCGCACCGGGATATGGGTGAACTTCGTCTCCGGCTCGACCCGCTCGCGCGCCCACTCGACCAGGTCGCGGCGAAGGAAGCCGAAACGGGTGTCGGCCAGGCAGGAGAGAAGCACCTCGCCGGGGCGATGGGCCCTGACGGCGTCATCGAGAGCCAGCGACGGCTCGGGGTCCATGACCTCGCCGACCGAATCGATCCCGAACTCGCTCAGCACGGCCATCGTCACCTCGACCCTGGCCCGGGCTGCCTCGCGCACCTCGCTTGCGTCGATCAGCTGCCCGACCGATGGCTGGTTCTGCGGCGCCGCGACCACCACCCCAGAGACCTGATCCTGACGCTCGCGCACCGCCTGCAGCAGCTTGCGGCCGCCGGCGACCTCGTTGAGGAAGACCAGCAGCGGTTTGCGATCCTCGGCCTGCGCCGCGCTCATGGAGGCGTACCCACCATGCTCTGCTCGCCGGCGGGAACCTCGGCGCCTTCGCCGGCCATGATCGCGTGTTTGGCGCCGGGAATCCCGTACTCGTAGGGACCGCCGACGACCCGCGGGATCTCGTCGAAGTTGAAGATCGGCGGCGGCGAGGAGACCTGCCACTCGATCGAGTTGGCGCGCCAGGGGTTGGCCTCGGCCTTCGGCCCGTAGCGCCAGCTGACGACCATGTTGTAGACGAAGACAAGCTGGATCGCGCCGAGCATGAAGGCGAAGCAGCTGATCAGCAGGTTCCAGTTGCCGAACTGGTCGGCGTAGTCGGCGACGCGGCGCGGCATCCCGTCCATCCCCACCCAGTGCATCGGGATGAAGGTGCCCCAGGTGCCGACCAGCGTGCCCCAAAAGTGGACGCGGCCGAGTTTCTCGTCGTACATCCGCCCGGTCATCTTCGGGAACCAGTGGTAGACGCCGGCGAAGATCGTGAAGACCGAGCCGCCGAAGAGGACGAAGTGGATGTGGGCGACGATGAAGTAGGTATCGGAGACGTGGATGTCGATCGGCACCATGCCGAGCATCACGCCGGAGATGCCGCCGATCGTGAAGGTGACGATGAAGGCGAGCGCGAACAGCATCGCCGTCGAGTAGGTGTGGATCTTGCCGAAATACAGGGTCCCCAGCCAGGAGAAGATCTTGATCCCGGTCGGCACCGCGATCAGCAGCGTGGTGATCATCATCGGCACCCGCAGCCAGGAGAACATCCCGGCGACGAACATGTGGTGGGCCCAGACCGAGTAGCTGAGGACGACGATGCCGATCAGCGCCAGGGCCATCAGCCGGTAGCCGAAGATCGGCTTGCGGGCGTGGGTCGAGATCACCTCGGAGACGATCCCGAACCCGGGCAACATCATGATGTAGACGGCCGGGTGGGAGTAGAACCAGAAGATGTGCTGGTAGCTGATCACGTCGCCACCGGCGGAGAAGTCGAAGAAGTTGGTGTGCAGGGCGCGGTCGAAGAGGACCATGAACTGGACGCCGGCGATGAACGGGGTCGCGGCGACGACCAGCAGCGAGGTCGAGAGGTTCGCCCAGACCAGCAGCGGCATCCGCCAGAAGGTCATCCCGGGCGCACGCATGGTGATGATCGTGACCAGGAAGTTGAGCGCGGTCGCGATCGAGGAGGCGCCCGCGAACTGGACGCCGAGGTTGAAGAACGACTGCCCGAGCGGCGCTCCGGTCGAGAGCGGGGCGTAGCCGGTCCAGCCGGCGTCGAAGGCGCCGCCGGGAGCGAGGAAGCTGCCGATGAAGAGGATCCCGGCGATCGGCAGCATCCAGAAGCTGAGCGCGTTGAGGCGCGGGAACGCCATGTCCGGGGCGCCGATCATCAGCGGCAGGACGTAGTTGGCGAGCCCGGCGAAGACCGGAATCACGAAGACGAAGATCATCAGCACCGCGTGGGTGGAGAAGAGGCTGTTGTAGGTCGACGCTTCGACGATCTGGGTGCCCGGCTGGGCGAGCTCGGCCCGGATCAGCATCGCCATCAGGCCGCCGAGGAAGAAGAAGATGAAGGTGGTGACGACGTACTGGACACCGATCACCTTGTGGTCGGTGTTGAATTTGAAGTAGTCCTTCCAGCTTTTGGCGCCGTGCTGGGAGTGGTCGTCGGGGATCGTCGGCATGCCGGCGGCCCAGCGCAGCCAGTAGTCGAAGCAGCCGAAGCCCGCCAGGAAGCCGAGCGGGGCGGTGATCGCCGGCACGATCACGTGCGGGTAACCGGTCTGTTCGGTCTGGTAGAGCGGCAGGTCGGAGATCGCCCGCAGGGCGATGACAAGGCCGAAGCCGAAGGCGCCGAAGGCGATGGCGCCGATCAGGCCACGCCACCAGCCGGGTCTCTTTATCGCGTCAACCATCAGCTCTCTCCATTATGCCCCTCCGGCTTCCAGCGCCGGCGGGTTCTCGACGCTCTCCTCTTCGAGAACCTTCATGAATTCTTCTGGCAGTTTCTGTTTGAGGCCGTCGACCCATTCGTTGAACTTGGCCGGCGACTCGACGACGACTTTGGCCCGCATCGTCGCGTGGCCGAAGCCGCAGAGCTCGGTACAGACGAGCTGGTAGGTCCCTTCCTTGTCCGGGGTGACGATCGCCGTGGTGGTGATCCCGGGGACGTTGTCTTTCTTGATCCGCCACTCCGGGACCCAGAAGGAGTGGATCACGTCCATCGCGTGCATCTTGAACTGGATCTGACGGTCGACCGGGACGTGGAGCTCGCCTTCGGAGTAGGCATATTCTTTGCCCGGGTAGGCGAAGCTCCAGGCGTACTGCTGCGAGAAGACCGAGACCGTCAGGTGCTTCGCGTTCGGCTCTTCGATCTCGTCGAGGACCTTCCAGCTGTAGCCGCCGGCGAAGAGGACGATCACCGTCGGGATCAGGGTCCAGGCGATCTCCAGGCGGGTGTTGCCGTGGATCGGCTCGCCGTCGGACTCGTCGCCGGGCTTCGCTTTGAACTTCCAAAGCGCGTAGAACAGCATCACCATCACCAGCGAGAAGACGAACGACGAGAGCACGATCATCACGTTCAGCAGGTGATCGATCTTCGGCGCGGCCGTCGAGGCCTCCTGGCCGTTCCAGTTGATCGGAACCATCACCGCCGAGATGACCACCGTCAGGGCGATCGTCACCAGCAGCATCTTCACTATGGGCAGGCGGCCGTACATTGGGGCGGCGGGCATTCTATTGAAGCGGCGGCGGGAGGCTTTGCGGCCCCAGGTGACGCTTCGCACTAGCTCCCAGGGCGGGGGAGGCGATCCAGCTCCCCGGCGGCCGCGGAGAGGACCCCGCGGGCCACTCCCTCCCAGCTCCAGAGCCGCCCGACGGTCTCGACCAGCGCCCCTCGGGCGCGCTCCCGCTCCTCCGCCGGCAGGGCCAGCCAGGCGTTGAGCCGGGCGGCGATCGCCTCCACCGCGCCGGCCTCGACCGGGAACGAGGTCAGTGCTCCGACCGTCTCGGGCAGGTCCGCCTGAAGCTGCCGGGAGACCTCGAGCATCCCGGAGTGGCCGGCGGAGACGGGCAGGGTCCCGCAGGCGGCGGCCTCGACGGCGACCATCCCGAAGGCCTCGGGAAAGGTGCTCGGCATCACCATCGCCTCGGCGCGGGGGAAGAAGGAGGCGACTTCGTGGTGCTCCAGCCGCCCGACGAAGGCGACCGAGCCGGCCGCGGCGCGGGCCATCTCGGCGTAGCCGTCGGGTGGATCGGCGAGGAAGGCGGAGAGAATCGGCAGCGATCTCTCCTCCCCGCCTTCCAACGCCCAGCCCCGGCGGGCGACCTCGCGGGCGTCGTCGAGGTCGCCGCGCTCCAGCGCCGCCAGCAGCCGCCGCAGCCCCTCCTCGTAGGCGCCGAAGCCGGCGACCTCGAGCCGCGCCTGCGGGTGGGCCGCGCGCACCAGCGGCCAGGCGGCGAGCAGGAGATCGACTCCCTTGGAGACGATCAGCTTGCCGACGAAGGCGACCAGTTCCTCGCGCTCGCCGCCGGGCCGGAACTCCTCGACGTCGACCCCCGGCGGGCCGAGGCGCGACTTCTCCCGCAGCCCGGGGACGTCGGGCAGCGCCGCCCAGAGGGACTCGGCCGTGTGGGCGGACCCGATCAGGACCCCGTTGGCGGCCTCCATCCCCTCCCGGGCGTACGGGAGGAAGCGAGGGTGCGGCTTGACCGTGTACTCGAGCGCCGAGCCGTGGATCTTGGCCGCAAAGGGGGCGACACCCGCTCGGGCGAGGATCGCCGGCCCCATCACCAGGTGGTTGGCGAGCGCCGCGTCGATGCCGCCGGCCCGCTCGGCGACCTCCCGCACGGCGGCGACGTTGGCCTCGACGTAGCGGTCGAGCTCGGCCTCGGTCAGCTCCGGGAAAGCCTTGACCTCGAAGCCCTCGTAGGGGTCTTTCACGTAGACGGGCAGCAGGCCACCGATGTCGGGGTTGTGGATCTCGACCCCCTCGATCCGCACCTCGCGGTCCTGGCAGAGCAGGTGCACCTCGTGGCCGAGCCGGGCCAGCGCCCGCGCCAGGTTGACGTTGTAGATGTTGCTGCCGGTGCCGCGCAGCATGTAGCCGTGGAAGAGGAGGACGCGCATCGCTGCCGCCCAAGCTAATAGTCTTCCCGGCGATGAACGAGAAGCAGCTCTACCGCATGCGTGCCGCGGCCTCCGGTCGCGAGGCCATCGCCCACGCCGAGCCCGGCTCGGTCTACGTCGATCGCGAGACCGGCGAGGAGATGTACCCGGTGGCCAAGGTCCTGCCGCTGGCGCCCTCGGTCTCCTCCCTGCCGCGCAGCCCCGAGAACCTCCGCGCCTGCCGCCGCTGCGACCAGCTTCTAGGGCTGGACGTCAGCGACTGCCCGTATTGCGGGCTGCGTCAAGAAGCGCTTTAGGCGCGAGGCTCTTTCCGTTTAGCTCGCCAGGCTGCCAACGAAAGGCAGCCGAGCATCGTCAGGTAGATCGCTCCGACGCTTCCTCCGGTCAAAGCCGAGGCCGCGACCATCGCGATAAACGTGACCAAAATGGTCCGACCGTCATCTCGGACAAATCGTTTCACAGGTTCGATGTTAGCTGAACCAGAAGCGCCAGCAGGCCCAAGGAAGATCGCGACAGCCGGCATCGCGACCGGATGCTGAAGCTTGCCGCCGCACGCGTGGCGCGCAGAACGCAAGATCTTCGCGGCTAAAGCGCTACGGCTTCTTGACGAGCGTCGCCGTGTAGAGCAGGCGCGCGGCGGAGTAGTAGCAGCCGTAGGTCTTGACCTTGCCCACGCCCTGCTGGGGGTGGCCGCCCTGGATGTCTTCCCGGGCGATGCAGTGTTCGGGCAGGCGGCTGCCCCGCCAGGTGTTGTCAGCGGAGACGTTGAAGGCGAACATCGGCGCCCAGGTGGGAATCGTCAGCGCCACGACCTGGCCCTTGAGGACCGTCAGCGGGTGGTCGAGGGCGAAGACCGGGGTGCTGCCGAAGTAGGGGTTGAGGACCTCGGTCGGGCTCTGGCGGACGAGTTTGTACTGCGGCGGCTTCGAGCCCTCGACCGGCCGCAGGACGCCGATCCTCGCCTCCGCGGGGGTGCCGAAGAAGTCGTTGAAGAAGCCCGTCTCGTCGGTGGTCGTTTTCGTTTCCACCGTCGAGGGCTTCGAGAGGGTGATCGACCAGGCGACGATCTTGCCTTCGAAGGGAGCCTCGAACGGCCGGGGGACGCCGTCGGCGATCGACTGGAAGCCGGTGACGTGACCCTCCACCCGGCAGGGCGTGATCTCCTGGCCGTTGACGATTTTGCCCGGGCAGGAGGCGGGCGGCGTTTCCGCCGTCCGGCCGAGGGTGACGACGCGCAGCGGCGCCGAATCGGCCGGGCGCGGCACCACGACCGCGACCAGCGCCGCGAGCAGGCAGGCGGCAGCCGCGAGGGCCCAGACGCGCCCGGAAGTGGATTTGGCTTCTGCGATTGGCATCGAACAGGCAAACACGGGGCTAGGAGCCCAGTTGCGGCGCCAATCTTGCCGTCCGCTGCGGCTGGATGCGGCGTCCCGGGGACCGTTGCACGATCCCGGCCAAGTCCCCAGGTAGGGTTCGCGGCGCGAAATGGAGGCCTCCGACCACACTGGCGACTTCATCCCGGCGGCCCTGGCCGCCTACGGGATCGAGGCCGACGAGATCGAGCTGGCGGTAATCCAGGCCGCCCACCAGACGCTCTGGCCGCCGATCCTCGAGCTGCTCGACCTCGACACTGCGGCCGTCCCGCTAGAGCGCGACCCCGACCTCTCGCAGGCGCCGCCGAGCCGATGAGCGACGGCCTCGACCTCTCGCTGCGGCAGCAGGCGGCGGCGATCGCCGCCGGCGAGCTCGACCCGGCGGCGCTACTGGAGGCGACCCTGGCGCGGATCGAGGAGCGCAACCCGGCGCTGAACGCGGTCGTCGAGACCTTCCCGGAGCGCTCGCGGGAGATGCTCGCGGCGGCACCCCGCGGCCCCCTCCACGGCGTCCCGATCGTGATCAAGGACGAGTGGCCGCTGCCCTGGCGGGCGCAGCGGTTCGGCGCCGCGGAGATGCTGGCGCCGGCCGCGCCCGGCGAGTCCGGCCCCTACCGGGCGCTGCGCGACGCCGGCGCGGTGATCGTCGGCGTCGGCAACATGCACGAGCTCGGCGCCAGCAGCACCGGCAACATCTCGGTCTACGGGCCGGCGCACAACCCTTGGAAGCTCGACCGCTGCCCGGGCGGCTCCTCCAGCGGCCCCGCGGCCTCGGTCGCCGCCCGCCTGGTCGCCGGCGCGGTCGGCGCCGACGGGGTCGGCTCGATCCGCTACCCGGCCGCCTACTGCGGCCTCACCGGGCTGAAGCCGACCTTCGGACGCTCGGCGATGGCCGGGCACCACATGGCCGAGGTCTCGACCACGATCGTCTCCGGCGCCCTCTGCGCCGACGCCGCCGACTGCCGGGCACTGGACTCGGCCCTCTTCGGGGAAGAGCTGGCGGTGGGCGAGCCGCGGGGACTGCGGATCGGGGTGATCCGCGGCGAGGTCAGCGAAGACGTCGCCCCGGACGTGCGCGAGGCCTGCGAGGCCGCGATCGAGGACCTGCGCCGCGAGAGCGGCGGCGAGGTGCGGGAGATCGAGCTGCCCGAACTCGCGGCGGCGACCTTGGCGACGGTCCTGATCGCCAACAGCGAGAGCCTCGGCGGGATCACCCCCGAGCGCCTCAACCGGCTCGACCCGGAGCTGAGCCCGCTCGGCCGCGGCCTGCTCAAGTACCGGGTGCTGGTGCCGGCGATCGCGACGATCAAGGCCGGCCGGCTGCGGACGCTGGCGCGCCAGACGCTCGCCCGGGTCTTCGAGGAGGTCGACGTGCTCGCCTGCCCGACGGCGCCGGCGGTAGCGCCGTCGCTGGAGGCGCCGGTGGTCGAGCTGCCGAGCGGCCACCTCACCGCCGACGAAGCCAACGTCCGCGCCGGCGCCCTCGCCAACCTCACCGGAATCCCGGCGATCAGCGTCCCCGTCGGCTCCTCGGAGGGGCTGCCGGTGGGCCTGCAGCTGCAGGCGGCCTGGGGCCGCGACGAGTTGCTGCTCGACGCCGCCGAGGCGATCGAGCGCGCCAACGGCCGCCGCTGGGTGGAGGCGGTCCCGCCCGCCCTCGGCGCCGAGCCGCTGGAGGCCTAGCGTGCAGGCGATCACGGTCGAGGGCCTCGAGCGCGCCTTCGGCGACGTCCTCGCCGTTCAGGGCATCGACCTCACCGTCGCCGAGGGCGAGATCTACGGCTTCCTCGGCCCCAACGGCGCCGGCAAGACGACCACGGTGCGGATGCTGACGACGCTGCTGCTGCCGACCGGCGGCCGCGCCGGCGTCGCCGGTCACGACGTCGTCGCCGAGGCCCGCCAGGTGCGCGCCTCGATCGGCGTCGCCCTGCAGGAAGCGGCGCTCGACCCGCTGATGACCGGCCGCGAGCTGATCCGGCTGCAGGCGACGCTGCAGGGCCTGCCGCCCGCCGCCGGGCGCGAGCGCGCCGACTCGCTGCTGGAACGGGTCGACCTGACCGGCGCCGCCGACCGCCGGGTGGGGACCTACTCGGGCGGGATGAAGCGCCGCCTCGACCTCGCCGCCGCTCTCGTCCACGAACCGAGCGTCCTCTTCCTCGACGAGCCGACCACCGGCCTCGATCCGGTCAGCCGCAAAACCATCTGGGAGGAGGTGCGGGCGCTGAACGAAGACGGCACCACCGTCTTCCTCACCACCCAGTACCTGGAGGAGGCCGACCAGCTGGCCGACAACGTCGGGATCATCGACCGCGGCCGGATCGTCGCCGAGGGCACCCCCGAGTCGCTGAAGGACGAAATCGGCGACCCCCACGTCGAGCTGCTGCTGGCCGAGGGCTCGGTGGCCGAGGCCGAGCGCGTCTGCGCCGAGATCGGCCGGCTGCTGCCGCCGAAGGACGGCAAGCGGGTCCTGGTCGAGGTCGAGAACGGCGCCGCCGACATCCCCCGCGTCGTCCGCGCCCTCGACGAGGCCGGGATCGGGGTCGAGTCGCTGGAGCTGGTGCGCCCGACCCTCGACGACGTCTTCGTCGATAAGACCGGCCATCACCTCGAAAAGGAGGAGAGCGAGGACGGCGGCGAGGAGCCGGTGCCGGCGTGAGCGAGCTGGCGAGGAGCGCGAGGGTGGTGGGGGCGCTGGGCGCGCGCTCGATCCGCCAGACCTTCCGCCGGCCACAGCTGCTGGCGCCGATCGTCGTCTTCCCCACCCTGCTGCTGGCGATCCAGACCGGTGGCGCCGGCGCCAGCATCGAACTGCCCGGCTTCCCGCCGGTTCACAGCTTCCTCCAGTTCATGCTCGCCGGCTCGATGATGCAGTCGATGATGCTGGCAGGCAACAGCGGCGGCATCGCCTTTGCGGTCGACATCGAGATGGGCTTCACCGACCGCCTCTTCGCGGCGCCGATCCCGCGCTTCGCGATCGTCCTCGGGCGGCTGGCGGGGACGGCGGCGCTCGGCCTCTTCGCGGCGCTCTGGTTCCTGGCGATCGGCCTCGTCTTCGGCACCCCGATCGAGGGCGGGGTGCCCGGCGCCCTGCTGGCGATGGCGCTGGTCACCGCCTCGGCGCTCGCGGTCGGCGGCATCGGCGCCGCGATCGCGCTGCGCACCGGCAGCGCCAGCGTCGTCCAGGGGCTGTTCCCGCTGGTCCTCGTCGTCCTCTTCCTCTCCTCGGCCTTCTTCCCGCTGGAACTGATGATCGAGCCGGCGAAGACGATCGCCGAGTACAACCCGCTGAGCTTCATCGTCGAAGGCGTGCGCGGGCCGATCATCTCCGGGATCGACGCGACCCAGACGCTGGAGGCGGTGGCGGCGATCGCCGGCGTCGTCGCCCTCGGCCTGGTGCTCAGCGCCCGCGCCCTGCGACACCGGCTGCGGGTGGGCTGATGGAGGCCGCCGCAAACCCGCCCGGGAAAGCGCTGGCGCCGCCGGCCTGGCGCGCCAACTTGGCGACGATCGGCGCCCTGATGGCACGGGCGAAGAACGAGCTCGTGCGGGTCCCTGCCGCAGCGATCCCCGGCGTACTGGCGCCGACGATCTTCTTCCTCGGCCTCAACGGCGTCTTCGGCGCCCTGACCCAGCTGCAGGGGTTCGAAACGGGCTCATACGAGAGCTTCATCGTCCCGGTCAGCATGCTGCAGGGGGCCGGCTTCACCGGCGCCGCCGCGGGGGTCAACCTCGCCCGCGACTACGAAGGGGGCTGGGTCGACCGCCTGCTCGTCTCCCCCGCCCCGCGCTGGGTCCTGCTGGCCGGCAACGTGCTGGCGGCGAGCGCCCGCTCGCTGATTCCGGCGACCTTCGTGCTGGCGATCGCCTTCGCGATCGGCGCCGAATGGCCGGGCCTCGACGGGCTCGTCATCTGCTACCTGATGGTCGCCGCGACGGCCGCCGCCGCGGCATGCTGGGGGTCGATGCTGGCGCTCCACTTCAAGAGCCAGTCGGCGGCGCCGCTGATGCAGGCGGGGATGATGGCGCTGATCCTCTTCACCCCCGCCTACGCGCCGCTGGCGCTGCTGCAGCCGTGGCTGGAGAAGGTCGCCAACGTCAACCCGCTCACCCAGGTGCTGGAAGCGGCGCGGCAGGGGTTCGTCGGCGGCGTCACCTGGGCGGATACCTGGCCGGGTCTGGTGTCGATCGCCGGCCTGCTGCTGTTGCTGGGCTCGCTGGCGCTGCGCGAGATGCGCCGCACCAATGTCTGAGCGCGACGCGGTCCTCGCCGAGGCCGAGCGGGTCCTGCGGCAGAACTGGGTGGTGGGCAGCCGCGGCGAGACGCGCTTCAGCTACACCGAGCCGAGCCCGGGCCGCTATCCGTGGCAGTGGTACTGGGACTCCTGCTTCGCGGCGATCGTCTGGCGCCGCTTCGAGGCTGCCCACGCCCGCGCCGAGCTGGAGAGCTTGCTGGCTGCACAGCGGCCCGACGGCTTCCTCGGCCACACGATCTTCTGGCGCAGCCGCGTCTCCTGGCTGCGGCTGCTCTTCTACAACGTCGTCAACCGGCGCGCCGAGCAGACCGAGACGATCCAGCCGCCGCTGCTGGCCTGGGCCTGGCGGGTCGCCGTCGGCGACCCCGCCGAGGAGCCGCGCATCGGCCTCCACCTGGACTGGCTGCGGCGCAGCCGCGACCTCGAGGGCGACGGCCTGCTCTGGATCGTGCAGCCGGACGAGTCCGGGCTCGACGCCTCGCCGAAGTTCGAAGAGGTCTGGGGCCGGCGGGCCAATGGCCGCATCGGCTTCCCGCTGCTGGTCCACCGCAACCGCCGCCTGGGCTGGGACGCGCGGCGAATCCGCGACGCCGGCGGCCCCGTCCTCTGCGAACCGCTGGTCAACACCTTCTGGTCGCTCTCACTGCAGGCGACGGGGCAGCCTTCGGCGACGCCGGCGCTGGTCGACCGGCTCTGGGACGAGCGGCGCGGCCTCTTCCTCGACGAAGCGCAGCCGGGCGGTCTGCGGCCGCAGACCCTGACCTGGGCCTCGCTGGCGCCGCTGGCGCTGCCCGACCTGCCGGAGGAGATCGGCCGGCGGCTGGTCGAGGAGCACCTGCTGAACGAGCGCGAGTTCCGCACCCCGGTGGCGCCGCCCTCGGTCGCGGTCGGCGAGCGCGGCTACGAACCCGACGGCGGCCACGGCCCGATCCGCCGCTACTGGCGCGGGCCGACCTGGGTCAACTCGGCCTGGATGGTCTGGCTGGGGCTGCGGCGGCTGGGCTACGAGGCGGAGGCGAAGCGCCTGGCCGACGGAGTGATCGGCGCCGCCGCCCGCGAAGGCCTGCGCGAGTACTACGACCCGCGCGACGGCAAAGGGCTCGGCGCCAAGGACTTCGCCTGGTCGACGCTGGTAGCCGAGATGGCGGACCCGCGGCCGCTCTGAGGACCGCTATTTGTAGCGGTAGGTGATGCGACCTCTGTCGAGGTCGTAAGGCGAGAGCTCGATCTTGACGCGGTCGCCGGGGAGGATGCGGATGTAGTGGCGGCGCATCTTGCCCGAGATGTGGCCGAGCACGTCGTGACCGTTGTCCAGTTTGACGCGGAACATCGTGTTGGGGAGAGCCTCGGTGATCTCCCCCTCCATTTCGATCTTTTCCTCTTTGGCCATGCGGGGCGCAGCGTATCTAACGGCGCAGGTGTTCGAGCGCACCCATGCGGTCGCTCACTTCCCCTGCATATTGCGCAGCCTCCAGCTCGGCGAGCGCCGCCCCCAGCTCGGGCCCCGGCTCGATCCCCAGCTCGGCGGCGATCTCGTCGCCCCGCAGGAGCGGCGGCGGCGGTCCCTGCTGCCGCCAGTCGAGCCCGGCGGCGATCATCTCGCGGGCGAGCTGGAGGTGGGCGGCGACCATCTCCGGGCTCGCGATCGGCCCCACCCCACGGGCGGAGAGGCGGTCGGCGACGGTGAGCAGGGTGACGTCGACGGTGACCGGGTCGGTGGCGCGCAGGTAGGCGTGGACGCGGCGCGGCGGCAGCGGCATCTCCGGGATCAGGAACCCGAGCCGGAGGTGGTGGCGGGACATCCCCTGCAGGTGCTGGGTCAGCCGGCGGCTGGCGCGCAGGCGGCCGCAGACGTCGCCGATCACCTCGGCGCCGACCTCGTCATGGCCCTTGAAGCCGACGAAACCGTTGAACTCGGCCTTGGTCGCAGGCTTGGCGATGTCGTGGAAGAGCGCCCCGAAGCGCAGCGCCGTGCGGCGGGTCATCTCGTCGGCCAGCGGCTCGTCGAGCAGCGCCTCGACCTCGGTGGCGCGCTCGCCGGCGAAGCGCGCCAGGTCGCCCTCGACTTCGAGCGTGTGTTCGAGCACGGCGATCGTGTGGTCGTAGACGTCGAGGTGATGGTTGGGCCCCTGCTCGACCCCGCGCAGCGTCTCCAGCTCGGGCAGGACCACGGCGGTGATTCCGAGCTCGCCGAGCAGGCGCAACCCGCGGAGGGGGTCGGGGCCGCCGACGAGCTGGCGCAGCTCCGCCAGCTGGCGCTCACCGGCCGGCTCGGCCGCGCGCCCGGCGGCGGCGCGGGCGAGGGCGACGGTCCCCTCGTCGATCTCCAGTTCGAGCTCGGCCGCCAGCCGCGGCGCCCGCAGCAGCCGCAGTGGGTCGCTGGCGAAGCTCTCCTCGCCGAGGGCGCGGAGGCGCCCCTCGGCGAGGTCGGCGAGGCCGGCGTGTGGGTCGAGCGGCTCGCCGCCGGCAAGCGGGACCGCGACGGCGCCGATCGTGAAGTCGCGCTCGGCGAGGTCGGCCTCGATCGTCCCCCCGCGCAGCGCAGTGAGGTCGATCTGCCAGCCGCGCGCGTGGGAGACGACCCGCCAGGTGCCGAACTCGGCCGAAAGCTCGAAGGGGTGCTCGCCGAGGGCGGCGCCGAGCGCCTTGGCGACGGCGCCGGGATCGCCGGCGACGGCGAGATCGAGATCGGCGATCTCGCGCCCCAGCGCCGCGTCGCGGACGGCGCCGCCGACGACCCAGACGCCCTCGCTGCCGTCGAGGGCGCCGCGGACGGCCGCCACGATCGGCGCGACATAGAGGCGCTGGGCGACTTTGTCAACCATTGGGACGCAAACTCGCCCAGGTCACGCCGCCCGCCGGGGGACCCGCGGCGAGATCGCGCAGGTGACCTCGTAGTTGATCGTCTCCAGCCGGCCGGCGAGCTCCTCGGCGAGGATCTCCTCCTCCCCCTGGCGGCCGATCAGAACCGCCTCGTCGCCCGGCTCGACCTCGGTCTCCGGGCCGAGGTCGATCGTCAGGTTGTCCATCGAGACGGTGCCGACCAGGGGACGGCGCCGGCCGCCGACGAGGACGTCGGCGTTGTTGCTGAGGGCGCGGCGGACGCCGTCGCCGTAGCCGAGCGGCACCACCCCGACCCAGGTGTCGACAGGCGCCTTCCACTTGCGCCCGTAGCCGGCGCTGGCGCCGGCGGGGAAGCGCTTGACGTCGGCGACGTGCGAGCGCAGCGAGAGCGCCGGCCGCAGGCCCTGCTCGGCGGGGTCGCGCTGGAACGGGTCGAGCCCGTAGACGGCGACGCCGCAGCGGGCCATCTCATAGTGGGAGCGCTTGTCGCGGAGGACAGCGGCGCTGTTGGCGGCGTGGACGGTGACCGTCGGGTGCTCGGCTTTGACCGCCTTCGTGACCTCGTCGAAGCGCTGCAACTGCTCGTCGAAGTAGCCCGAATCGAGTTCGTCGGCGGTCGCGAAATGGGTCCAGATGCCCGCCAGCTCCAGGTTGGGGTCCGCCGCGCAAGCACGCGCCAGCTCGATCGTCTCGGCGGCATCGCGGTTCCCGAGCCGCCCCATGCCGCTGTCGAACTTGACGTGGAGGCGGGTGGGGTGGCCGTGGGCCCGGGCGCGATCGGCGACGAGGCGCCGGAAGCCCTCCCGCCAGACCGAGAGCTCCGAGCCGGCCGAGATCGCGCCGTCGACCTCCTCGGCGGTCAGGGCGCCCATCGTCAGCAGCGGCACGTGCTGGAGCCGGCGGCCGATCTGCTCGGCCTCGGCGGCCGTCGCGACCGCCAGCCGGGTGGCGCCGCCGGCGAGCGCGGCCTCCGCGCAACCGAGGACGCCGTGCCCGTAGCCGTCGGCCTTGACCACCGCGCAGAGCTCGGCCTCCCCCAGCTCCGTCTTCAGGCGCTCGCAGTTGGCGCGAACGGCGCCGAAGTCGATCCGGGCAACGGCCCGCTGCACGATTACTCCGGCTCGGCGACGAGGGCGGCGAGCGCGTCTGCCCTGGTGACCATCCCGACCAGGTAGCCGTCGGCGTCCACGACCGGCAGGTGGTTGTGGTGCTTGTCGGCGATTTTCTTCGCCACCCGGTCCGCCGCCTCGTAGTCGTGGGCGACGACCGGGTCCGCCGTCATCAGCTCCGAGACGTCGGTGGCGAAGGCTTTCTCGAGCCGCTCCTCGAACCCCTTCATCGAGCCGACGAAGACGATGCCGCCCATGATGTTGAGGTAGTGCGGCAGGTGCAGGTCGGACTCCTCCTCGCTGAGGATCAGGTCCGACTCGCTGACGATGCCGATCAGCTTGTTGTCGTTGTCGACCACCGGGATCGCGCCGAGATCGGACTTCGAGAGCAGGTCGATCGCGGTGCGGGCGTCGTCTGAGGGATGGACGCTGGGCACGTCCCTGGCCATGATCTCTCCGGCGGTCTTCATGGGCGCGAGGTTATTCCACGGAGCCGTCGGGGCGCAGCCCCGCGGCGATCGAGTCGATCACGTCGGTGGCGATCACCGACTCCGCCGCTCCCACCCGGGCGGCGGCGTCGAGCCCGGCGCGGGCGTGGGCGACGACGGCCGCGCAGACAGCGGTGAAGGGGTCGGCGAAACGGGCCAGCAGGGCGGCGGCGATCCCGGTGAGGACGTCGCCGCTGCCGGCGGTCGCCAGCGCCGGGGCCGAGATCGCGTTGACGGCGAGGCGGGTGCCGTCGGTGACGATCGTGTCGTCGCCCTTGAGGACGACGATCGCGCCGGCGGCGCTGGCGGCCTCACGGGCGGCGGCGACCCGGTGCGCGTCGACCTCGCGATACTCGCGCCCGAGGAGCCGGCCGAGCTCGCCGGCGTGCGGGGTGAGAACCGTCGGCGCCTGGCGCGGCGCCAGCTCGCCGAGGCGGCCGGCGAAGGCGTTGAGGCCGTCGGCGTCGAGGACCAGCGGGGCCTCGACCTTGCCGACCACTTCGCGCGCCAGCTCGAAGGAACCGGGGTCCTTGCCCAGGCCGGGGCCGAAGACACCGGCGGCGGCGCGCTCGAAGGCGCGCAGAACCGCCTTTTCGGAGGCCGCCACCAGGCAGCCGTCGCCGCCGGGACAGGCGACCGACATCACCTCGGGCTGGGCGAGCTCGAAGACCGTCTCCAGGTCGGCCGGCACGGCGACCGTGGCGTAGCCGGCGCCGGCCCGGATCGCTGCCAGGGAGGCCATCCGCACCGCCCCCGTCAAGCCCCGGGAGCCGCCGGCGATCGTCACCTGGCCGGAGCTGAACTTGGTCGAGCGGGGGCCGCGGCGCGGCGCCAGCGCCAGCACCGCCGGCTCGATCTCCCCCGCGACCGCCTCGCCCGGCGCCCCCTCGGGGATCCCGATCGCGGCGACGCGCAACTCGCCGGTGCACGCCTTGCCCGGCGCGACCCGCTGGCCCAGCTTGGCGGCGTGGAAGCTGACGGTGACGTCGGCCTCGACCGCTTCGCCCGCCACCTCGCCGGTGGAGGCGTCGACCCCGGAGGCGATGTCGCAGGCGACGACCGGCACCCCGGCGCCGTTGATCGCCCGGATCGCCGCGGCCGCCGGCTCGCGCGGCGCGCCCTCGAACCCGGTCCCGAAGATCGCGTCGACGATCGCCCCCGAGCCGGCCAGGCGACTCGTCGGATCGCCCTCCAGCAGCTCCCCCCCGAACCGCTCGAAATTGACCGCCGCGTCCCCCCGCAGCTCCTCCCTGGGCCAGAGCAGAAGCGCCTCGACCTCGAACCCCATCTCCCGCAAGAGCCGAGCCGCCACAAACCCATCTCCCCCGTTGTTCCCCTTCCCACAAACCACCCGCACAGGCCCGTCAGGAGCAAGCCCGGCCACCGCCTCAGCCACAGCCCGCCCCGCAGCCTCCATCAAATCCAGAGAAGGAACCCCAACCTCCTCAATAGCCCACCGATCAACAGCCCGCATCCCGTCGGCGTCATAAAGCGGCATTAACCAGGACTCCATTCGTCTCACCCTATGTGACGCGCACCCGACATTTGATCTGTTGATATTTACTTAATGTCATTGGCATGATTCAATGATAGTTTGTAAATATCATGGTTTTCGACATTCCCGAACTACAGGAAGAAGAGCTGGAGGTGATCGACCTCCTGGCTCAGCAACGCGAGCGTCTGCGCGATCGCGTAGCTGAGCCGCGGCGCTGGTCGGGGACCCTCCGCCGCATGGCCTTCGCACGAGCCGTCCAGGGATCGAACAGCATCGAGGGATTCAACGCCTCCTTGGACGACGTCCTCGCGGCGGTGGAGGAAGAACCGACTCTCGGGGCGGAGGAGGAGACCCAACTTGCCCTGGCTGGATATCGCGACGCCATGACCTATGTCCTTCAGATCGCCGACGACGACAGCCTCGATGTCGACGAGGGCCTCCTCAAGAGCCTTCATTTCATGATGCTCAAGTACGACCTGAAGAAGAACCCGGGCCGCTGGCGGCCAGGGCCGATTTTTGTCCACCGCGAAGCGACCGACGAGATCGTCTACGAAGGACCACCCAGCGGAGAGATCCCCTCTCTGATCTCTGAAATGTTGGATCAGCTCGACGACGGCGACGAGCCGGTCGTCATCAAGGCGGCTATGGCTCATCTCAATCTGACGCTGATCCACCCATTCAGCGACGGCAACGGCCGGATGGCGCGGTGCCTCCAGACTCTGATCCTGGCGCGGGATCGGGTTATCGCCCCGGTCTTCTCGAGCATCGAGGAGTTCTTGGGGCGGAACACCCAGGCTTACTACGACGTGCTCGAAGAGGTCGCAGCGGGGGCATGGAACCCCGAGCGCAACGCACGGCCCTGGGTTCGCTTCTGCATGCGCGCCCACTACCTCCAGGCGACCACCACGATGAGGCGCAGGGAAGAGATCGAGGGACTGTGGAACGAGTGCGTGGAGCTAACCAACCGCCACCGTTTGCCGGAACGCTGCGCAGCGGGCCTGATGGACGCGGCAATCGGAGCTCGCATCCGTCGAAAGGTATATCGATCCTCTGTCGGAGCCGCGATGGGCGAGGAAGTCAGCGATCTAACCGCCTCCCGAGACTTGAAAGCAATGGTCGCCGCAGGGTTACTGGAGGCGGTGGGTGAGCGCCGTGGCCGTTATTACCTCGCCGGAGAGACTCTGAATCGGTTGCGGGAACTGCAACGCTCGAAACGCTCACCTAAATCGGCAGACGACCCCTTTTCGATCGTGCGCGATCGGCGTCAGCTGAAACTAGCCTGAGGCGCTACTTAAGTCCGACGATGAGCTTGGCGGTCGCGAGATCGCCGGATGCTTCGGAGCCGAGGGCGAGGTAGTCGATCTTCCGCAGGTATTCCTCGGCCGCTTCGAATTCTTCTTCGCCCGGGGGGACGAGCGCCTTGGCCAGCTTTAGCGCCGACGGCCCGTCGACGTACATCGCGACCGGGGTGCCGCCGAGGGCGTCGATCGCGTCCTGGAAGGCGGGAGCGTCGGCCAGGGTCTTGTTGGCTTCCTGGAAGCTGGAGAGCGTCGGCGCGAGGCCGTAGCCGATCGCGATCCGGCTGCCCTTGGCGACGACGACGACCGGCTGGCGACCGAGTTCCGGGCTGCGGATCGAGAAGCCGCTGGCGCCTTCGGTGATCTTGGTGATCCCGGGGGTGCCGGTGGAGCGGAGGAAGAGGCCGATGTTGGCGACGGTCGCCTTCGCTTGGTCGGCGTCTTCGGTTTCGAGCACGACCGCGCCGCCGAGGCTGCTTTCGCTGTTGCCGGTCACGTAACCGCCGACGTCGCCGATCGAGGAGGTGATCGATTCGAGGTCGATCCCGGCCTGCTTCAACGTCTTCTTCAGCTGGTTGGGTGGCACCTCGCCGGGAATGCCTTCCTTGTCGATCTGGTCGATGCCTTCTTCAAAGCGCTTGCCGAAGTCGGCGGAGGCGAAGGCCGCGACCGAGGTCGCCGGCAGCGTTTCCAACAGCTCCGAGGCGTCTCCCGAGGGCGGTTCGTCGCCGCTGAGGTCGGTGCTGAGGTCGATCTCGACCTGGCCGGAGCCGGGCACGAGGCTCGCCACCGCGGTCGCTTCTTCGGGTTCGATCCCGAGGGTGTCGAGGAAGAGTTCCGTGTCGGAGTCCATTTCGCCGCCCGATTCTTCGATCAGGGCGCCGACATCGACGAAGACGTCGGCGGCGCTGTCGCCGGGAACGTTGCCGACGGCGTCGGTGTAGTGGCTTTCGCCGCCCAGGCTCTCGCCTTCGGAGGCGTCGACCATCGACTTGAAGGTCGCTTCGTCTTCGGCAAAGACGAGGAGGCCGTCGAAGACCCCGATCGTGGTTTCGTCTTCCTGGACCTTGAAGTCGACGCCCTGGTAGGAGCCGTCGGTGACCTCTTCGTCGCCGGCTTCGGCCTGCTTGTCGACGAACGCTCTCGCTTCGTCTTCGTCTTCGACCTGGACGGCGGCGCCGTAGCCTTCGAAGTCCTCCCCTTCGTATTCGCGCAGGAAGAGGCCGCCGCGCTCGCCCAGCCAGGGTTCGACTTCCTTTTCGAAGTCGAACTCTTCGCCTTCCTCCGAAGCGGAGTTTTCGAGTTCGGTGACGATCAGGTCGCCGAGGTTGTCGATTCCGGCGATTTCCTTCGCCAGGGCGTCGAGGTTCTGCTTCGTTTCGCCTTCCGGCCGCACCGTGAAGTCGATGAAGACCGGCGCTTTCGGGGGCGCGACCGTCGCCGGGTCGGTGCCGCTGCCGCCACCGTCGCCACCGCCGCCGCAGCCGGCGACGAGCAGGGCGACCAGGGCCGCGATCAGGACTGGTAGGACGAGACGGAGCTTCACGGAGGCGGGCACTCTAACGCCCCGTTTGGACAACTTCAGCCGACCAGGCTTGGGCCGGACGAATTGTCACTCGACGGTGACCGTCTTCGCCAGGTTGCGCGGCTGGTCGACGTTGAGGCCGCGGTTGCGGGCGATGTCGTAGGCGAGCAGCTGCAGCGGCAGGATCGCCAGGATCGGCTGCAGGATCCAGTCGCTGGCGGCGACCTCGATCGTCTCGTCGGCCACCTCGGCGACCCGCGAATCGCCGGCGGTGGCGATCCCGATCGTCTGGGCGCCGCGGGCGCGCACCTCCTCGACGTTGGAGAGGACCTTCTCCAGGATCGGGCTCGCGGTCGCGATGCAGACCACCGGCGTCGACTCGTCGAGCAGCGCGATCGGGCCGTGCTTCATCTCGCCGGCGGCGTAGGCGTCGGCCGGGATGTAGCTGATCTCCTTCAGCTTCAGAGCCCCCTCCAGGCAGACCGGGAGGCCGATGTGGCGGCCGAGGTAGAGGAAGAAGTCCTGGTCGGAGTGGCGGTCGGCGACCCCTTTGGCCGCCGCTTCGGTCGAGGCCAGGGTCTCCTCCATCTTCGACGGCAGCGCCTTCATCTCGGCGACGAGCTCGGAGAGTCGCTCGGCGCTCAGCGTCCCGCGCAGCTCGGCCAGACGCAGCCCCAGCAGGTACATCGCAGCCACCTGGGCGACGAAGGTCTTGGTCGCGGCGACGCTGATCTCCATCCCGGCGCGGATGTAGAGGACGGCGTCGGCGTCGCGGGTCGCCTGGCTGCCCATGATGTTGGTGATCGCCAGCACCGTGGCGCCGGCCTCGCGGGCCAGCCGCATCGCCGCCAGGGTGTCGGCGGTCTCGCCCGACTGGGTCATCCCGATCACCAGGTCGTCGGGCCCGACGACGGGGTTGCGGTAGCGGTACTCGGAGGCGATGTCCATCTCCACCGGCACCCGCGCCCACTCCTCGATCGCGTAGCGGCCGACGAGACCGGCGTGGTAGGAGGTGCCGCAGGCGACGATCACGATCCGCCGCACGCCGCGCAGCAGCTCGTCGGAGAGCTCGACGCCGGTGAGGTCGACCCCGTCGGTGCGGGGGAGGCGGTCGGTGATCGTCTCGGCGACGGCGTCGGCCTGTTCGTGGATCTCCTTCAGCATGAAGGTTTCGTAGCCGCCCTTCTCGGCCGCGTCGGCGTCCCAGGTGACCTCTTCGCTCTCGCGCGCGACCGGGTTGCCTTCGGCGTCGGTGACGCGGATCGAGCCGGCTTCGATCTCGACGATCTCGCCGTTCTCGATCGGCATCGCGATGCGGGTGTCGGCGAGGAAGGCGGGGATCGCCGAGGCGAGGAAGGTCTCCCCCTCGCCGATGCCGGCGACCAGCGGGCACTCCTTGCGGGCCCCGATCAGCCGCTGCGGCTCGTCGGCGTGCATGGCGACGAAGGCGTAGTGGCCGCGCAGCTCGGCGAAGGCGGCGCGGACCGCGGCGGCGAGGTCGCCGTCGTAGTGGCTGGCGATCAGGTGGGCGACGACCTCGGCGTCGGTCTCGGAGGTGAAGGTCTGCCCCTGCTCCTGCAGCCGGCGGCGCAGCTCGGAGTGGTTCTCGACGATCCCGTTGAGGACGATGTGGACGCGGCCGGAGCTGTCGTCGTGCGGATGGGCGTTCTCCTCGGTGACGCGGCCGTGGGTCGCCCAGCGGGTATGGGCGATGCCGGTGGCCGAAGGGGGCAGCGCTCCGGCGCCGTTGCTGGCGCGCTCGTCGACCGCGGCCCGCAGGTTGGCGAGGTTGCCGACCGCGTGGACGCTCTCGACCTCGCCGCCGGCGAGCACCGAGAGGCCGGCCCAGGCATAGCCTCGGTATTCGAGCTTTTCCAGACCGGAGAGGAGCAGCTCCTCGCAGGGCCTGGCGCCCACGTATCCGACGATGCCGCACATAGAAGGCGAGTAAGGGTAGAGGGCCGCCCGAATGACTACGGTTCAGCCGGTGGCGGACTACAGCAAGACCCAGGTCGATCGCGCCGGGCAGGTCCTTGCCGATCGCCTGCGCTTGGTCGACGAAGGCAAGGCGATTGTGGGGCAACATTCTCCCGAGCTTCTAAAGGCCGTCGAAGTAATCGATTGGTGGCGCGACGAGCATGCGAAATCGCTCTCAAGGGTCTCCGCAAGCCTGAGTCACTACGTGGCCAAAGAGGGAAGACCGGTGGTCGCGCAGCGCCTAAAGAAATTTCCGACCATCGCCGACAAGCTCCTCCGCGAGCCGAAGATGAAGCTCTCTCGAATGGCCGACATCGGTGGAGTGCGAGCGGTTCTCCCAAGCCAGGAAGCCGCCTACAGCATCGCGAGGCGGCTCCGAAGGAACTGGACGATCACGAGGGTGCGTGATTACGTAGCCGAGCCGAAGAAGGACGGCTACCGAGCGCTGCACCTGATCAACCGCCACCGAGGGCGCCTGATCGAGGTGCAGCTGCGAACGAAATTGCAGGACGCTTGGGCGAACTCTGTGGAGGCGGACACCCGAAGGGTCGCCCCAGGATTGAAGTTCGGCGCCGGGCCGGCGGAGCTGCGCGACTTTTATGTGGCGCTGGGGGACTTTCTTGCCATCGCCGATCAAGAAGGCCCGATGGACAACGCCCTGCTCCGCCGTGTTCTGAGTTTGCGGGACCGAGTCGTTACCTTAAGAAGGGCGCATGATGAGCCCTGAGGAGATCAAACACTTCCTCGTCATCTATGACCCGAAGGCGGGGAAATCCACGGTGCGCCGTTTCGGCACCGACTACGAGGCTGCTCGGGCCGCCTACGCGCAGGCCGAGCAGGAGAACGGCCTACGGGAGAAGCGGGACATCGTTCTCCTCAGCGCGGACTCGCTGAAGACGATCAAACAAACCCATTCCAGCTACTTCAGCGGCGGCAATACGCAGATCAAAGAGCTTTTAGAGCTCTAGCTCAGCCGAGCTCTCGGCGCACGAGGTCGGCCAGGCGCGCGGCGATCGTCTCGGCTTCCTCGGCGGTCGGCGCCTCGACCATCACCCGGACCAGGGGCTCGGTGCCGGAGGGGCGCAGGAGGACGCGGCCGCGGCCCTCCAGACCCTCGCCCTCGCGCTCGACTGCCTCCCAGACCGCGGCGGCGCCCTCGATCGCCTCCCGATTCGCCACCTCGACGTTGACCAGGACCTGCGGCAGCTTCTCCATCGGCACCGCGTCCTCGAGCCGGGCGGCGCCGAGCTCCCGCATCGTCATCAGGGCGGCGGCGATGCCGTCGCCGGTGGAGACGAAGTCCGAGGCGATGATGTGGCCCGACTGCTCGCCGCCGAGCGGCCACCCACGGCGGCGCATCTCGTCGATCACGTAGCGGTCGCCGACCTGGGTGACGGCGACCTCGATCCCCTCCTCCTCCATCGCCCGGTGGAAGCCGAAGTTGCTCATCACGGTGACGACGACGCCGCCGTCGAGCTCGCCGCGGGACGCCATCCCCCGCGCGGTGAGGGCGATCAGCTCGTCGCCGTCGTGGACGCGACCGGAGCCGTCGACCGCGAGCACGCGGTCGCCGTCGCCGTCGAAGGCAAACCCGATCTCGGCCGCCGAAGCGGCGACCCGCTCGCAGAGGCGCTCCATGTGGGTGGAGCCGCAGCCGGCGTTGATGTTGCGCCCGTCGGGCTCGACCCCGATCGCCTCGACCTCGGCGCCGAGGCGCTCGAAGATCGCCGGCGCGGCGCGGTGGGTGGCGCCGTTGGCGCAGTCGAGGACGACCTTGCGGCCGGCGAGGTCGAGCGGGAAGGCCTTCTCCAGCTCGCGCAGGTAGTCGTCGAGGCCGCCGTTGAGATCGCGCACGTGGCCGGCGTGCTCGGCCGCCGGCACCGCCTCGACCAGCGCCTCGATCCGGGCCTCAACCTCGTCGGCGAGCTTGACGCCCTGGGCGTCGAAGAACTTGATCCCGTTGTCGTGGAAGGGGTTGTGGGAGGCGGAGACGACCGCCGCGAGGTCGAGGCCGAGGCGCTTGACGAGGATCGCGGCGGCCGGAGTCGGCAGGACCCCGCCCAGCAGCGCGTCCCCGCCGGCGGCAGCGATGCCGGCGGCCAGCGCCGCCTCCAGCATCGGACCCGACTCGCGGGTGTCGCGGACGATCAGTACCTGGGGGCGCTCGGCCTCCAACGACGCGGTGACGGCTCGCCCCAGTGCGGTCGCCAGCTCGGCGCTGAGGAAGGTGCCAGCCTCTCCTCGGACCCCGTCGGTTCCGAAGAGCTTGCGCGCGGTCTTCACCCCGCTCCGCTCAGCGCTTGCTGAACTGAGGCCGCTTACGAGCCTTCTTCAACCCGGCCTTGCGGCGCTCCTTGACGCGCGCGTCGCGAGTGAGGAAGCCGCGGCGCTTGAGGTCGCCGCGGAGCTCGGCGTCGATCTCGGTCAGCGCCCGGGCGATCCCGTGGCGAACCGCGCCGGCCTGGCCGCTGATGCCGCCGCCGTGGACGCGGACGCGGACGTCGACGTTGCCCTCGTAGCCGGAGACGGCGAGCGGCTGCTTGGCCATCGTCTGATGTAGCGGCCGCGGGAAGAACTCCTCGATGCTGCGCTTGTTGATCTCGATCTTGCCGTTACCCGGCATCACAATGACGCGGGCGATCGCGCTCTTGCGTTTGCCGGTGGCGAGGAAGCGGGCGCCTTTCTCCATCTTCGCCGGGGCGCGGCTGGCGGCCGCGGCGTCGGTCTCCTCGGCGGCAGCGAGCTCGGCTTCGCGGCGGGCTTTCTCCTCTTCCTCGGCTTCCAGGCGAGCGCGCTCCTCGGCGCTCAGCTCCGGTTTGTCAGGCTCGACCAGGATCGGCTCCAGGTCGGCGCCGGGAATCACGTCTTTCTTCTTCTCCTCCGCCTTGGGCTTCTCGACCTCCTGGTCGGGCTCGGGCGAGGTCACCTCCTCGGCGACGGGCTCCTCGGCCGCAGGCTCCTCGGCCGCAGGCTCCTCGGCGACCGGCTCCTCAGGCGTGGGCTCCTCGGCCGGCTCGGCCTCGGCGACCGGCTCCTCGGACGGCTGCTCCTCGGCGGGCGTCTCCTCGACGGCCTCGGGCTCCTGGGCCTCGGGCGCCTCGTCCTGGGTCTCTTCGTCTTTGCGCGTCTCGTCGTCCATCAAGTTCAGTTCGTCTCCATCGTCTTCGGCTGCTGCGCCGCGTGCGGGTGGTCGGGCCCGGCGTAGACCTTCAGCTTGGTCAGCTGCTGGCGGGCGAGGCGGTTGCGCGGCAGCATCCCCTTGACCGCCTTGCGGATCACGTCCTCGGGCTTGCGCTCCAACATCTCGCCGAGCGTGCGGGACTTGATCCCACCGGGGTAACCGCTGTGGCGGTAATAGGTCTTCTGCGCGAGCTTGTCGCCGGTGACGCGGATCTTCTCGGCGTTGACGACGACGACGAAATCGCCGGTGTCGATGTGCGGCGTGTACTCCGGCTTGCGCTTGCCGCGCAGCGTGTCGGCGATCTGCGTCGCCAGCCGGCCCAGGGTCTTGCCCTCGGCGTCGACGACGTACCAGTCGCGCTGGCGGTTGGCTGGAGTGGCTACAAAGGTCTTCATCGCGCAAAAACCGCGGGGACCTTCCCACGCGGCCGCAGGATGATAGCCAGGTCGGGCTCTATACTGCCGCCCGAGCAAATAGCCGAATCCCGTGCAGGCCACTGTGCGGGAGCGGAGGAACCGAAGAGGCCTTGCAGGTCTCAGGGGCGAATCGGACGAAAAGCGTCCGTAGCGCGACTCTTTCAGCGCGAGCCCGTCAGCTAACTCCGCAGGCGATGGAAAGAGAGGGCTAGCGGTTGAACGGCAAAGGGTTCGTCCGGCCCGTGTGGGTCGGCCAGATAGGCATAGCGGCCATCGTCACGCTGCTCGCCTGCCTCTGCGGCAGCGCCCTGGCGGCGACCGGCGGCGCCGGCACCCCGGGCTCGGCCCCGAGCGCCAAGGGCAGCCCCTCCGGCAGCCCCGCCGCCTCACCGAGCGCCGGCGCGATCAGCCTCCTCGCCGCCTCGACCTCGCCGCGCAAGTCCTTCTACTTCGGCTTCCGCTACCCCCGCCTCAGCTACACGATCGGCAGCACCCAGCCCGAAAACGACCTGCAGATCGACGTCGTCGACGCGGCCGGCGAAGTCGTCAAGACCTTCTACCGGGAAAACGTCGCGCCGGAGGTCGAGAGCAAGGTGCGCTGGGACGGGACCACCAACGAAGGCCGCCCGGCGCGCAACGGCCGCTACAGCTTCCGGATCAGCCCCCAGTCGGCGACCGCCACCGCCCCGGCCGCGCGCAAGGCGTCGAGCTCGACCACGCTCAGCCTCGGCTTCTCCTTCTACGGCTACGCCTTCCCGATCCTCGGCGCCCACGAATACGGGATGAGCGCCGGCCGTTTCGGAGCCAGCCGCTCCGGCCACACCCACCAGGGCCAGGACGTGATGGCCGCCTGCGGGACCCCGCTGGTCGCCGCGCGCGGCGGCGTCGTCCAGTACGCGGGTTACCAGGGCGCCGCCGGCAACTACGTCGTGATCGACGGCCGCGGCACCGGCAACGACTTCATGTACGCCCACCTGGCCGAACCCTCGCCGCTGCACACCGGCGACACGGTCCGCACCGGCCAGCCGATCGGGGTGGTCGGGGAAACCGGCGACGCCCAGGGCTGCCACCTCCACTTCGAGATGTGGGGCGCCCCCGGCTGGTACGAGGGCGGCTCCCCCTTCGATCCCCTCCCCTATCTCCAGAAGTGGGACGCGTATAGCTGAGGTCCCATTCTCGTAGTAACGAGAATGGTTCTCATTTTCATGTAGGCTGCTCCGCGATGAGCTGGAGCGAGGAGGCGACAGGGCGGCTGAACGAGGCCGGGTTCCGGGCCGGAGCGGCTCGCCGGCAGGTGATCGAGCTGCTCGAGGGCGAGCGCTGCGCGGTGACGGCGCTGGAGATCGACCGCCGCCTTCCCGCCGTGGGCCGGGCGAGCGTCTACCGGACGCTGGAGCAGCTCGAGCAGCTCGGTCTGATCAACCGCGTCGACGTCGGCGGCGAGGTCGCGGCCTTCGAGCGCAACGACCCCGGCGGGCATCACCACCACATGGTCTGCGTGCGCTGCGGCCGGCTCGTCCCCTTCGAGGACCCGGGCCTGGAGCGGGAGATCCACCGGGTCGGCGAGGGGGCCGACTTCGAGGTCGTCTCCCACGACGTGCTGCTGCGCGGCGTCTGCCCCCGCTGCGGGGAAGCGGGCTGAGATGTCGATCGCGATCCCGCTCGCCGGGCTGACCGTGGTCGCGACGCTGATCGGCGGCCGCGTCGGCTTGCGCTTCGCCGACCGCCTGCCGACCCTGCTGGCGCTGACCGGCGGCGTCGTCGTCGCCGTCGCCCTGCTCGACGTGCTGCCGGAGGGGATCGAAGGAGTCGGCGACGTCGACCTCGCCACCGCCCTGGTCGCGGCGGGGTTCCTCGGCTTCTTCTTCGCCGAGCGGATGCTGGTCCTGCACGACCGCGACGAGGCGATGGAGACCCTCTCCTCCGAGCGGGTCGGCATCCTCGGCGCCGCCGGGCTCTCCGCCCACAGCTTCCTCGACGGGCTCGGGATCGGGTTCGCTTTCGGGGTCGACTCAGCCACCGGCTTTCTCGTCTTCGCGGCCGTGATCAGCCACGACTTCGCCGACGGGCTGAACACCGTCAGCTACGTGCTGCGCCGCTCGGGCAACCGCCGTGCCGCCGTCAGGTGGCTGACGATCGACGCCCTGGCGCCGCTGGTGGGCGCGATCGTCGGCTCGCAGATCGCCGTCTCCGACCACACGCTGGGCTACGTCCTCTGCGCCTATTGCGGGATTTTTCTCTACATCGGGGCCAGCGACCTGCTGCCGGAGGCCCACTCCCAGGGCTCCTGGGGGCGGGTGGCGCTGACCGGCCTCGGCTTTGTCGTGATCTTTGCCGTGACCCGCCTCGCCAGCGTTTAGTCAAACTCTTCAAATCAAAAAGCGCCACTAATCGAGTAACCGCGTGTTCTGGATTGAGACGACTGAATGATCTATACGTATCTAGCTAACGAACGCAGCCGTACCGTCCATCCGTGGCCAAGGAGCCGATCATGAAGGAGCCATTTCCCGAAGCAATCGACCAGCGATTGGTCCGATCCCTCGCCCATCCCCTGCGAGTGCAGATCCTGGAGCTGTTGACCGACCACGTGGCGAGCCCCAACGCGCTCGCCGGCGAGTTGGAGGCCGGGCTCAGCGACGTCGCGTACCACACCCGCGCGCTCGATCGCTACGGGGCGCTCGAGCTCGTCGACACCGCCCAGCGGCGCGGCGCCACCGAGCACTTCTACAAGGCCACCCCCGGCGCCTTCGTCGGCGGGCCGATGTGGCGCCGGGTGCCGAAAGCGGTGCGGGGCGGCGTCTCGGCGGCGACTCTGCAGACCTTTCTAGACAAGGCGATCGCCGCCCTGGAAGCGGGCACCCTCGACGGCCGCGACGACACCGTCTTCCGCTGGATGCCGCTGCACCTCGACGAGGAGGGGTTCCAAGAGGTGGTCTCGATCCTCGAAGAGGCGACGAAGCTGATGCTGGCGGCCCACGTGCGCAGCCAGGACCGGCTCAACGAGAACGGCGGCAAGGACACGGTTTCGACCGTGGTCGGGATGGCGGCATTTGAGACCGCCGGGTCGATCGAGGCTGCGTAGTTGGGTGAGGAGGGTGTTGGTGGGGGTCCCTGGGAGCACCTCCGCCGGCTGAAAAGATTGGATTTGGCTGACGCCTCAAGCCATATTGGGCCGGCTCCATGCTGAGTACCCAGGGACCCCCACCAACACCCCCCAGCGAAGCGAGCTCCCGCCAGACGCCCGAGGTGCGAAAGCTTCCAAATAAGCGACAGCTCTCTTCAACCCAAGCTGTTGTGGGATCGGCCGAGTTGCTGAGCGCTGACGCGGGGAGGGGCGGGGTACCCCCGGCCGGTACTCAGCATGGAGCCGAGCCAGGAACGATCGCGGTCAGCCGTCGGCGCATCTCTCGGCGGAGGTGCTCCGGACGGGGGTACCCCGCCCCTCCCTACCGCTTCGGCTTCACTCCCACTCGATAGTCGCCGGAGGCTTCGAAGAAATGTCTAGGGCAACCCGATTGACGTCGCGGATCTCGTTGATGATCCGGTTCGAGACCCGCTCGAGGAGGTCGTAGGGGAGGCGGGCCCAGTCGGCGGTCATCGCGTCGTCGGAGGTGACGGCGCGGATCACGATCGGGTAGGCGTAGGTGCGGCCGTCGCCTTGAACGCCGACCGAGCGGACGACCGGCAGGACGCAGAAGGACTGCCAGAGCTGGCGGTAGAGCTCCGCGGCGCGGATCTCCTCCTGCAGGATCGCGTCGGCCGCGCGGAGGATGTCGAGCCGCTCTTTGTTCACCTCGCCGCCGACGATCCGGATGCCCAGCCCCGGCCCCGGGAAGGGCTGGCGCCAGACCATCCGCTCGGGCAGACCCAACTCGGCGCCGACCGCCCGCACCTCGTCCTTGAAAAGCATCCGCAGCGGCTCGACCAGCTCGAATTCGAGGTCCTCGGGCAGGCCGCCGACGTTGTGGTGGGACTTGATCGTCGCCGCGTGGTCGGAGCCGCCGGACTCGATCACGTCCGAGTAGAGGGTGCCCTGGACCAGGTAGTCGACGTCCTCGAGCTTCGCCGCCTCCTCCTCGAAGACGCGGATGAACTCGGCGCCGATGATCTTCCGCTTCTCCTCCGGATCGTCTTTGCCCGCCAGCTTGGCGAGGAAGCGCTCTTCGGCGTCGACGTGGACCAGCGGGATCCCGAACTGGCTGAAGGCCTCGACCACCTGTTGCGCCTCGTTCATCCGCATCAGCCCGTGGTCGACGAAGACGCAGGTCAGCTTGTCGCCCACCGCCTTGTGGACCAGCAGCGCGGCGACCGAGGAGTCGACCCCGCCGGAGAGGCCGCAGATCACCTTCCCCTCCCCCACCTGCGCCTGGATCTTCTCGACCTGCTCGGCGATCACCGACTGCGGCGACCACTGCTCGACGCAACCGGCGACGTCGCGCAGGAAGCGGGTGAGGATCTCGGTCCCGTAGGGCGTGTGGACGACCTCGGGGTGGAACTGAATCCCGTAGAGGCCGCGGTCGGGCATCTCGCAGGCGGCGACCGGCGAGCTCGGGCTGGAAGCGAGGGCGGTGAACCCCTCCGGCGCCTCGAAGACGGCGTCGCGGTGGCTCATCCAGCAGGCCTGCTCCTCGGGGAGGCCACCCAGCAGCCGGCCGCCGCCGTCGCGGAGGATCAGATCGGTGCGCCCGAACTCCCCCGACTCCGCCGACTCGACCCTGCCGCCAAGCGCCAGCACCATCGCCTGCATCCCGTAACAGATGCCAAGCATCGGAATCTCGATATCGAGCAGCTGCGTCGGGAACTTCGGAGCCCCCGGCTCGTAAACCGAAGCCGGCCCCCCGGAGAGCACAAGCCCTTTCGGCTTCCGCTCCCGGATCTTCTCCACCGAGGTGCTCGCCGGCAGCAACTCGGCAAAGACCCCACATTCCCGGATCCGCCTGGCAATCAGCTGCGAGTACTGACCGCCGAAGTCCAGAACGAGTACCTCCTCCAGCGCTCCTCCGGCGGGTGGCGCGGTAGGGGGGACCTCCCCCTGCTGCGCAGGAGGAGGTGGGTCCCCTGCCGTGACAGGACCCGCCGGCCGAGTGGCCTGAACCCCCTCAGTCATCCGATACGGCAACTCCCGTGGAGACTGCAGCCCGCCCGTTGGAGCCCATGCCCACGTGCTGCTCGTTCTGCAGCTTCTTCCCCTCGCTCATCAGCGCCGGGGCGACCATCACCTCGGCCCGCTGGAAGGAGCGGATGTCCTCGTAGCCACAGGTCGCCATCGAGGTTTTCAGCGCCCCCATCAGGTTGAAGGTGCCGTCGTTCTCTTTGGCCGGGCCGAGGAGGATCTCCTCCATCGTCCCGTCCTGCTTAGTCGAGACGCGGGTGCCGCGCGGCAGCGAGGGATGGAAGGTCGCCATCCCCCAGTGGAAGCCGCGACCAGGGGCCTCCTTGGCCCGCGCCAGCGGCGAGCCGATCATCACCGAGTCGGCGCCGCAGGCGATCGCCTTGGAGACGTCGCCGCCGGTCCGCATGCCGCCGTCGGCGATCACGTTGACGTACTCGCCGGTCTCCAGCATGTGCTGGGCGCGGGCGGCCGCGACGTCGGCGATCGCGGTCGCCTGCGGGACGCCGATCCCGAGCACGCCGCGGGTGGTGCAGGCGGCGCCGGGGCCGACCCCGACGAGGACGCCGACCGCCCCGGTCCGCATCAGGTGCAGCCCGGTCGAGTAGGAGGCGCAGCCGCCGACCACGGTCGGCACCGGCACCTCGGCGATGAACTCCTTCAGGTTCAGCGGCTCGACCGTGGTCGAGACGTGTTCGGCCGAGATCACCGTGCCCTGGATGACGAGAATGTCGAGCCCGGCCTCGACCGCGACCTCGTAGTACTCGCGGACTTTCTGCGGGGTCAGCGAGCCGCAGACCACCGCCCCGCGGGACTTGATTTCCTCGACCCGCTTGGCGATCAGCTCGGCCTTCACCGGCTCGGTGTAGATCTGCTGCATCAGCCGCGTCGCCTCGTGCTTGGGCGCGGCGGCGATCGCCTCCAGCTTCTCCTCGGCGTCCTCGAAGCGAGACCAGATCCCCTCCAGGTTCAGAACCCCGAGACCGCCCAGCTCGTTGACCCGCACCGCGGTGTCGGGCGAGACGACGCCGTCCATCGCCGAGGCGACGAGCGGGATCTCGAAGCGGTAAGGACCTAGGGTCCAGCTGACGTCGATGTCGTCGGGATCGCGCGTTCGGCGGGAAGGAACGATGGCGATGTCGTCGAATCCATAAGCCCGGCGCCCCTTCTTGCCGCGGCCGATTTCAATTTCCAAGTCAATCCTCCAAGGCGTGGCGTTGAACCACTGAGCCTACACTTCGGCGGGGACCTCCAAGTCGTGCACGGAGACCTCGCCGAGCAGGCGCTCGACCTGGTTGCGGTCGACGGTGCCGGCGCCGAAGTGCTGGGTCGACTCGGCCCCGCAGGCGACCCCGTAGGCGAGGCAGTCCTCGGGCGAGCGGCCCTCGTATCGAGCGGCGACGTAACCGGCGAGGAAGGCGTCGCCCGAACCCACCGTCGAGACCGGCTCCAGCGGCTCGGTGTGGACCTCCAGCAGCCTTCGCGAGTTGCCCTCGCCGACGGCGGCGACGCAGCCTTCGGGGCGGGTGATCGCCGCCTCCCCGGCGCCGAGGCGGACCAGCTCCAGCAGGCCCTGGGCGAGGTCGCCGCGGTCGGCGAACTCCTGCCCGACCAGCTCCTCGGCCTCGGTCTCGTTCGGGGTGACCATCGAGGCCCCGGCCCTGACCCCGGCCAGCATCGCCTCGCCCTCGGCGTCGAGCACGACGGGGACGCCGCGGCGGTTAAGGTCGTCGATCAGGCGGGCGTAGAGGTCGTCGCCGGCGCCCGGGGGGACCGAGCCGGCGAGGACGCAGAGCTTGGCGCCGCCGGCCAGGTAGGAGATCCGGTCGAAGAGCCGCTTCACCTCCTCCGGGCTGACCGCCGGACCCCGCTCGTTGATCTCGGTCTGCTCGCCGGAGGTCGGGTCGATCACCGCCAGGTTGATCCTGGTCTCGGCGGCGATCCGGGTGAAGTCGGTCAGCACCGATTCGGAGTGCAGCTGTTCGAGGACCCGGGTCCCGCTGGGGCCGCCGACGAAGCCGGTCGCGATCACCGGCCGGCCGAGCAGGTTGAGGGCGCGGGCGACGTTGATTCCCTTGCCGCCGGCGACGGTGCGGCTCTCGACCGCGCGATGGCGCCGACCGAGGCGGAAGTTCGGAACCGCGACGGTGCGGTCGATCGCCGCGTTCAGGGTCACCGTGAGGATCACTCGGCCTTCACCCGATTCTGCTCCTGGACTTGTTTCGACCGGTCAGCCGGCGGGCCACCACCAGCGCGAAAATGAGTATCACGAACGCCGCGATTCCGATAGGGATCGAGTTGTCAGCGACCGTCGCGCGGGCCCGGTCGAAAAAGCTCGCCTCCGGGACCGAGCGGCTGGCGCGCAGGGTGACGGCGCCGACCCGGCGGCCGTCGACGTAGGCGACCGCCCGGCCGAGCCTGGCGCCACGGTCGATCGGCCCCTCCACCTCCCCGGGCGCCCGCACCCGCAGATCGAGCTGCTGGCCGCGGCGGACGCCGGCCTGCAACGAGCGTTCGGCCCGCAGCGGCAGCTTGCCGCCGGAGTAGCGGATTTCCGGTTCGGCGAGGTCCTCGCCGCGCCGCACCGGCATTCGGTTCCGGTACTGGGAGAAGCCCCATTCGAGCAGTTCGAGGCTGTCGTCGAAGCGTTCTTCGTCGGTCCAGGTGCCGACCACGGCCGAGATCAGGCTGACGCCGCGGCGCTGGCCGGAGCCGACGAGGACGTAGAGGGCGCCGAAGGTGTGACCGGTCTTGACCCCGGTCACCCAGGGCGCCATCAGCAGCAGCTCGTTGATCGTCGCGATCCGGCGCCGCGGGTGGACGCTGCGCAGGACCGCGCTGCGCGAGTCGGCGATCCTGGCGAAGGCGGGGATCGCGAGCAGGCGCCGGGTCAGGGTCATCAGGTCGAGGGCGCTGGAGTAGTTGCCCTTCTGGTCGAGCCCGACCGGGTTGGCGTAGTGGGTGTGGGAGAGCCCGAGGGCGGCCGCGTAGCGGTTCATCTCGGCGACGAAGCGTCGTTGGGAGCCGGCGGCGGCGACCGCCAGGGTGTGAGCGGCGTCGTTGCCGCTGCGCAGGATCAGGCCGTAGATCAGGTCGCGGACGCTGATCCGCTCGCCCGCCCGCAGCCCCATCAGCGACTCGCCGTACTCGGGGTCGTAGGGCTGGGCGCGGACGATCTTGCCGAGCGGCAGCTCTTTCATCGCCACGTAGGCGGTCATCAGCTTGGTGGTGCTGGCGATCGGCAGCTCCCGGTTGCCGGCGTGGGTGATGAGGACGTCGCCGGTGCGGGCGTCGACCACGCCCCACGAGCGCGCCGCCAGCTGCGGCCCCGGCTGCTTCTGGGACTGGAGCTGCTGGGCCGGCGCCGCCGCCGCGAGCGCCGGCAGCAGCAGGCAGGCCAGCGCCGCGAGCAGCGCCAGGGCGCCTCGTCGGCGGCCGCTCACCTGAGCTTCAGGGTCTGGCCGGCGATCAGGATCTGGGGATCGACTTCGGGGTTCAGCGCCAGGATCTCGGCGACCGGGACCCCGGTCTTGTGGGCGATCGCGGTCAGCGTGTCGCCGGATTCGACCGTGTAGGACTTGGCCTTGGTGCGGTGCTTCTTTTCCCTCTGGGGCTGACTCTTGCCCTGGTGCTTGTTCGGAGAGGAGTCTTCGCTCGACACCGAGGTGACGACCGCGACCACGACCACGACCGCCGCGATCAGGGCGATGGCGGCGGCGATGCGGGCGGCGGCGCTTGAGCGTTTTTCCATTGAACAGGTAGGGCGAATCGGTCGGGGCGGCTGATCGTAGTCGCGGGAGGCGTTCTCAGGCGGTCGATATCTCCCAAACCGCAGCGCGCAGGCGCTCGGCCGCGGCGGCTGGGTCGGGATCGGCGGAGATGCCGCGCGAAGCGGCGACGAGGCCGGCGGCGCGGCCGGCCGAAAAAGCGGCGCCGAGCAGGTCGGGCCGGCCGCCCTGGGCGCCGACGCCGGGGATGAGGAAGATCGCCCGCGGCATCAGCTCCCGCATGCGGGCGAAGTGCTGCGGCTCGGTGGCGCCGACCACGGCGCCCATCCCGCTGAGGCCGCACTCGCCGAGCAGGCGGCCGGAGAGCTCGTCGACGATGCCGGCAAGGCGCTCGTGCAGAGGCGCGTCGGGGGCCGGCAGGTCCTGGAGGTCGGCGGCGCCGGGGTTGCTGGTGCGGACCAGCGCGAACATCCCCGCTCCGGTCTCGGCCGCGGCGGCGACCAGCGGCTCCAGCGCGTCCCGGCCAAGCAGAGGGTTGGCAGTGAAGGCGTCGGCGCCGAGGCCGGCGACGGCGCCCCAGGGGGTCGGCGTCTCCCCGACCAGCGCCTGCGCGTAGGCGGCGGCGGTGACGGGGACGTCGCCGCGCTTGCCGTCGGCCACCGTCAGCAGGCCGGCCTCGGACCCGGCCTCGCAGACCTCGGCCAGCGCCGCCCAGCCGGGGGCGCCGAGGCGCTCGAAGCAGGCGAGCTGCGGCTTGATCGCGACGCAGGAGGGGCCGGCGCGCTCGATCAGGGAGCGGCAGTGGGTGACGACCGCGGCGGCGGCCAGCTCGGCGGCCAGCGTGCCAGGGCCGGGGGCCATCGGCCCCTGCTCGGCCAGCTTGGCCGGATCGGGGTCGAGGCCGAGGCAGATCTGGCTGCGGCGCTCGTGAACGAGCGCCGCCAGCCGATCCGCGAACAGCTTCAGGGAGTCA